>Ga0307488_10000076_pt1 | contig 72377 bp, 52 predicted proteins | sample SB02metaG_FD_202248 | JGI IMG/M metagenome (GOLD analysis project Ga0307488, IMG submission 202248) | Sea-ice brine microbial communities from Beaufort Sea near Barrow, Alaska, United States - SB 0.2 | ecosystem: Environmental > Aquatic > Marine > Coastal | place: USA: Alaska | collected...
AGCGGGCAATCGCTTAAAAACAAAAAAACGTTTTAATACCGCACGAATTTTTTTGCGTCTTTTGGTAGCATTATTGTTATTTGTCGTCGCAATGGGCATTGTTGATGCAATTAATGGTAATGGTAATAGTAATGGTAAAGATAGTAATGATAATGAATTATTAAGATTCGAGTCGCCTGAACCTTCAACAAAAATTAACAATGATGTAGAGGGAATGAAATTAATCGCTTTGACAGCCAAATATTTGTTAAATACTAAGGCTATGAAACAGCACGTTGCTCAAAAAGAATGCGAGCCTATTTATGATTGTTTCCAAACGTTAGGCGATGAACTTGTTCAGGATGTTGTAGATGTTGGTTTAGATACAGATACCATAAATGATATATTGAAAAAGTATATAAGCTCAGTGTCTGAAAACCTGAGTGCTTCACAGCAAACAGAATTGACTAACCACCTACAACAAACATCAAAAAACAGCCTTGAGCAAAAGGTAGCTGTTCTAAAATCAACTGAGCAGGCAAATACTTTGACAATCAAGAACGACGCAGAGATCCAAAAGCCACATTCTGTGTCCAAAGAGATCATTGAAAGATTAGAAAAATTGACAGAAGAACTCGGTCTTGGCTTGGGCTGGGCAGCGTTTTACTTCAGTATCTTTACTGCATGGTGGAAGGGGCAAACACCAGGTAAAAAATTACTGGGCATGCGAGTGATTAAACTCGACAATACTCCTTTAAACCTGTGGGAAAGTTTTGGCCGTTATGGAGGTTACGCAGCAGGTTTAGCTACTGGATTTATGGGGTTTCTTCAGGTTTTTTGGGACCCTAACCGTCAAGCCATTCAAGATAAAATTTCAGAGACCTTAGTGATTGATTTGCGCAAACCTAAAGTCCCCTTCGATAAAGATATGGCGGTATAGCCTAGATGGCAAATAGAATAAGTCAGTTACTCAGTCATTGGTCTGAGAATAGAGATACACATTTGTGGGTATTAGCCACTATCATACAAACCGACGGCTCGTCTTACCGCAAATCAGGGGCCATGATGCTGATCAATGACATGGGGCAATATTTTGGTTTGTTAAGCGGCGGTTGTTTAGAGTCAGATATAATGCGTCAAGCTAGGCGTTGTTGGGACAATCATCAAAATCGTATTATCGAATACGATATGCGCGAAGAAGAAGATCTTGCCTGGCAACTGGGTATTGGTTGTGGCGGCATGGTGAGAATCTTGTTGCAGCCGGTTCACGCAGATAATGATTATCTTAAGCTTGATGAGCTTAATCGTTGTTTAGAACAAAGAAGTAAGGCTGAATATCATCAACAAATTGATGAAGGTTTTCCACTCAATAAAGTCATTCCTAGAGAGGACAAGTCTCAAAATTCTGCTCTTAGTGCACAATTAAGTGGGTCCGCAGATATGTTTGTGCAACTACTCAGTCCTGCGCCATTACTTGCTGTTTTTGGCGCGGGGGTAGATGCAAAACCAGTCGTGTCTATTGCGGCCGATTTGGGATGGCAGGTGTTACTTATTGATCCTCGAATAGGTTACGCCAAGGCCGAATTTTTCACAAAAGCCAGCCAGATTATTCGTCAGTCAATAGATGAACTTTATGATACCACCTGGCTTAATCAAATAGATGCTGCATTAGTACTAACACATAATATAAAACTTGACGCTGCAGCATTAAAATTAGTACAAACCAGTAGTGCTAAATATGTCGGATTACTGGGGCCTACTCATCGCACTGACAGGGTGTTAGATATTGCAAAGTTAACTAGAAACGATTTGACAAAACCTTTGGCAAACCCTGTAGGTTTGCGATTAGGCGGCGAATTGCCTGAATCTATCGCTCTGTCAATGTTAGCCGAAGTTCATGCTGTTTTAGAACAAGCCGACGGTTTATCTATTAGTGGTATATTAAATCAGTGAAAACTGAGCTTATATTATTGGCCGCTGGTCAAAGTAAACGTTTTGGCGGTATAAAACAGCTAACAGATATTCATGGGCAGCCCATGATTTGTCATTGTCTTTCTCAATATCGTCAAGGTGAAAAATGGTTAACAGGTATAACGAATGGATACGTAGTGTTAGGTGCCAATGCTGAATTGATAAATGAGGTTCTTCCGAACAACGTTACTCGGTATGTGGCCAATAGTTGGCAACTAGGCATGGGCCATTCGTTGGCTGAAAGTATGCATTTAATTGCCAGCGACACTACTCATGTATTGATAGCGTTGGCCGATCAGGTTGCACTAACTCAGAATCTGGTAATAAAAATGCTACAAGAATTAAACAGATATCCACAACATATTATTGCTGCTAAATACGCAGGCATAGTTGGGGCCCCCACAACATTTCCCAAACAATACTTTTTTCAGTTAAGCCAATTAAAAGGTGATAAAGGCGCTAAGACACTGCTGCAACAATACTCTCAACAAGTTATTGGTTTGACTATGCCAGAAGCCGCTTTGGATATAGATACACCGGACGATCTCAAATTTGTTTAATCCTATTCAGATGCTCAGTGTCAGTAACTTCGTGATAGCAGCGAACTTTGCAAGTTATAGCCTAGAGGCACATCAATTTCTAAGTCTGATCTTTAGAGTCACTAATTAACCATAAAATCGCATCAAATACATATTGGCATTGATTTATAAAAATATCTTTCTTGACTCGCAATTATTTTTTGGTTGAACGGTTTTAAATAATAGTTGATAGTATTTTACATTATGATGAAGCGAGCACAACCAGAGCCAGTTTCTCATAAATTACTGCAATTGAAGTCATTGTATTAATTTCTGCAGCTATGGTTTTCAAGCTCGGTATGGGACCGGACGTGTAAAATTATTGAGAGCCGACTCATTACCTTAATTAACACCTGACCAAACTCTAGCGGTTTAACTTTAGAGTTGAAACAATACGACATAGCTTATATATAAATTCATATGGAGTTCAAATAATGAAACTAAAAATATTAATTGCAATGGCAACAATGTTTTCAGCTAGCGTGGTTTTTTGTACGGCATCTTTCGCCAAAGACAATGGCGATGCGAATTTTATTCAATTGAAAGATTATTTAGATTTTGAACGAGTAGGTAACGGACAAATATCACCTGATGGTTCTCAGATTCTGTACTCTCGAAGTCACATCGATAAGATGAATGACAAATTCACATCCACCCTTTGGCTGATGAGTTTCAATGGTAGTCGTAATCGTCCTATGATGCTTGGACAGAACGCATTATGGTCTCCTGATGGAAAGCGTATTGCCTATGTCGCTTCTGACAATAACGAAAAAGGGCAAATATTTGTGCGCTTTATGGATGCTGAAAGTGCCACACTTCAAGTTACTTCGTTTGAGCATAGTCCGCGCAGTATGGCTTGGTCACCGGATGGTAACCAAATTGCTTTTGTGGCGAGAGTACCCATAAAATCAACATGGACGGTAACCCTACCAGAGCGACCTCAAGGCGCAAAATGGACCGAGGATCCGCCTGTTATAGATACATTACATTACCGTCAAGACCGAGTGGGTTATACTAATAATGGTTATGACCACATTTTTGTGGTTCCCGCTATGGGCGGTACTCCTCGACAATTAACCAGCGGTGATTGGAACGTTGGACGACGGGGACTCGGTTCTATTGCATCAGCGCCCGCACTCTCTTGGTCTCCAGATGGAAAAATAATTGCCTTTGATGGTTTGACCCGGGCTCAGACTCCTGAGGCATGGTCTGAAAGCCATATTAATTTGGTGTCGGTAGCGGATGGAACTATTACTCAATTAACTAGCGGACAGGGTAATTATGGCCAGCCTGATTTTTCACCCGACGGCAAACAAATAGCCTATACAGGTTATCCCGAACATAACACTTCGTATCCAGTACCAGATTTATTTGTAATGGCAAGTGATGGCAGCAATATAAAGGCCTTGACCGATGATCTGGATGATGGCCCCTCATCTATTGAGTGGCTAGATAGTGGACGAGAGATTATTTTTACTATATCTGCACGTGGTTCGCGCAACATACACGCAGTAGATTTGCGTGGACGGATACGCGACATCACCAGCGGTGCTCAAGTAGTGACGCTTTTCAATGTTGCTAAGAATGGACGTGCTGCGGTTTCCATCAGTACATCTGATAAACCAAGTGAAATTGCAGTTACCAACATTAAAGGTAAAAATGATATTAGTCGTTTGACCGATGTTAACTCTGATGTTTTGTATGGTAAAACTCTTGGTGAAGTTAAAGAAATTTGGTATGACGCTACAGCTGAGACTGGCGAGAGTGCGCGTGTACAAGGCTGGGTAGTACTACCGCCAAATTATGATTCAAACAAAAAATACCCTCTGTTGTTGCAAATACATGGAGGCCCTCACGCAATGTACAATAGTGGCTTTAATTTTACATTTCAGGAGTTTGCCGCCCGTGGTTATGTGGTTCTTTACACCAATCCCAGAGGCTCTACTGGTTATGGAAGCGATTTTGCTAATGCCATTCGGCATCGTTACCCTGGCCCCGTTGATTATGCAGACCTGATGGCTGGCGTAGATAAAGTTATCGCCGATGGGTATGCTGATTCTGACCGCATGTTTGTGGCTGGTTGTTCAGGTGGGGGAATACTCACCACTTGGATTATTGGTCAAACCGACCGTTTTAAAGCCGCTGCAGCTTTGTGTCCAGTTACAAATTGGATTGGCATGTCAGGCACTACCGATGTAGTTGGATGGCTTTATAACTTTTTTCCTGCTCCTTATTGGGAAGACCCTAAACCATGGCTTGACCACTCAACTCTGATGCATGTGGGAAAGGTGAAAACTCCTACCTTGCTAATGACCGGCGATAAAGACTTGCGTACACCTATTGGAGAAGCAGAAAGCTATTTTGCAGCTTTGAAGATCCTCGGTGTACCCACACGCCTAATACCTATGCGTAATGAATATCATGGTACTGGGTCGATACCATCTAATTACATGCGTACTAACCTGATGTTGCGAAAATGGTTTGACGAATTTGATCCCATAAAGATTGCTGTCACCAGTGAGGTAAAACCTAAGAGCTAACATTAGTAAAATAAAACAGAGAGATAACATACCCTGTTTTATTTATGAAGCTGCTCAGTAGTTTGAATTAAACATTTACAGCATAGCTAGGAATTAATGTAATCCCTAGCCTAAAGAATCCTAGGTCTTTGATACGCTTGCATTGGTTGTATACAATTTAATTGACTGGTCAACGACAAACCACAATAGACCGCTTCAAACGAGTTGCTGATTTTCTGACCGATTGGCTCTATAGCCGCTTAAGACTGGGTAGATTAGCAATTGGTTTATTAACGCCTCTTTAAAATCGAAAAGTCTGCCCAATATTATGAAGCATGAAACAAGATAAAAGATTGTCCCAAAGTATCCTCTATTCATTTTTAGCCATTACTTTGCTGTGGTGTTTAAAGTCAGCTGAGATTTTGTTTGGCTGGAATCTGTCTTTCATGGGGCTGGTACCACTAGAAACAGCAGGAATGCTGGGGATCCTCACTGCGCCTTTAGTCCATGGCTCTTTGGAACATATTTTTAATAATACTTTTGCGATCCTCATTTTGGCTAGCGTTTTGTATTATGGTTATCCAAATTCATGGTGGAAAGTATTAAGTTTAGTTTGGATGTTATCTGGAGTGGGGGTCTGGTTGTTTGCTCGCCAAGCTACCCACATCGGCGCGAGTGGTCTTACCCATGGATTGTTTTTCTTTTTGTTTGTTGCCAGCATCTTTCGCCGAGATAAAAGTTCTGTTGCTATTATGATGATTGCTTTTTTATTGTACGGTGGCATGACAATGACTATTTTTCCTAGGGAAGAAGGTATTTCATTTGAGTATCATTTTTTCGGTGCATTAGCTGGTGTAATTGCTGCCATAATATGGCGAGATAGTGATCCTAAACCAGTGTTGAAACGCTATGAATGGGAAGAAAACAGCTCGGTTGATGACTCAGACATTGGAGATGAATGGCAAGTTGACGAGCCATTAGAACAAGAAGATAAACCTCGATTTCATTAAGGAACATAGTGCAGAATATGACGCAGTTAAATACATCCCCAGTTACAGATCAGTTCACTATGTTAATAAGAGTCCGATATGGAGAATGTGATGCCCAACAGGTTGTATTTAACGCTAGATATGCTGATTATATTGATATCGCTATGACGGAATATTTCAGAGCTACAGTAGGTGGTTTTCAGGTGTTACTTAATAAAGGCTTAGACAGCCAAGTAGTCAGTTTGCATATTGATTGGGAGTCGTCTGCAAAGTTTGATGATGTTCTGGCGCTCGAGGTAAAAACAAAAAAGGTGGGCAATACCTCTTATGGCTTTGTGGTATTGATCACCGACTTCACGTCAAAAAAACAGATTGCTAAAAGTACGGTGACTTATGTGATGGTCGACACTCAAACCTATCAAAAAACCCCAATACCTGATTGGTTGCGAGAACGGTTACTCTCCACAACGCCATTTCCCTTGATCAACCATGCAGGCGTTCTAGCTTAGTGTGAATATGTATGCAATAAGTTGTTGATTTACTAAGACTCAAGTTACCTTCTGAACTTACAGTTTACTTTTTTTAACAGCTGTGAATGTTTTACTTTTCTGCAAGATTTCACTGCTGTACTAGACATTACTTGATGCAAAAAACAAAATTCCAGTTAATTTTTTGGCAAATTTGGAATATGTGTTTGGATCTTTAGGGATCTAGTTTGGCTTTTCTTTACAAAAATCCAACGCTAGTCGAATATTCGAAGCCTTAGTTGCCGATTATAGCAATCTTGCCATACTTTGGGTGGCAGCACCTATCACCGGATTAATTGTACGACCTATCATTGGTTATATGAGTGATAACAATTAGAATCGCTTAGGTCGAAGACATCCCTACTTTTTATGGGGCGCTATCGCTGAAAGTCTGTCCTTATTCATTATGCCCAACTCATCCACACTTTGATTAGCAGCGGGCATGTTCTGGATCATGGATGCCTCGATTAATGTATCTATGGAGCCTTTTAGAGCATTTGTGGGTGACATGTTGCCTAAAACTCAACGTGCTATGGGCTTTGCCATGCAAACCTTCTTTATTGGTGTTGGTGCTGTGGTGGCATCTGGGTTGCCTTGGATGATAACTAATTAGTTTGATATCAGTAATGTTGCTGCTGCGGGAATGATCGCAGATTCTGTGAAGTTTTCGTTTTATGCAGGTGGCAGCATATTTCTGTTCGCTGTAATGTGGACCGTGTTATCCACTAAAGAGTATTTACCCTAAGAACTGGCAGCTTACGAAGAAGCACAATCGGCAGAAGATGGTATCTCTGCTGAGACACAAGTTGTTCGTTCTAGTCGGCAGTATTATAAGGGCGGGATTCTTTATTCCGTTATTGGGTTGCTGTTGTATTTGTTGATTGCCGGCAATATAGAACCTTAGATAATAATCTATATATCATGGCAGGGGGCTTAGCGGCATTTGTTGTATGTCAATTAATTGCAGGCTACTTGCGTAAAAAAGCACACAAACAATGGTTTTTCTGAAGTCATGAATGACTTGTTCACTATGCCCCAAGCGATCCGTCAACTGGCTGTGGTTCAGTTTTTCTCTAAATTTCCTTTGTTCGCGATGTGGATTTATACCAACTCTGCAGTTGCCTCTTTTCATTATTCAAACCACTTAAGTTTTGAAAAGAAACCAATAAATCATAAACCGCTTTAGTGCTTGCTTTGGTAATGCTGCCTAACATAGATAGAAAGAATGGGTTGATGAGTGAATCATCAGACGTGGGAACTTCAAATAATAACAGCGCAAGTGTCAAACTATTTTGACGACACAAATTACTGGCGTTTTTATCTACTTTGTAGTTAAGTTCAAAGACAATAGCTTGTATTTTGTCGCGGATTTCTTTGTTCACTAACGGACTGTTGCGGAGTGCTCTGGATACGGTAGATTGAGATACAACCGCACGATGCGCAATTTCAAACGATGTAGTTTTATCTCTCATAATGAATGTTTACCAATTCTTAACCTTGATGAAAATCACCAACAAATTCTTTATTTGCCAGTATCTTAGATTTTTTTTGTAATTTAACAACGACTTTTAAGCTTCAATCATTGCAGACACATTAATTAATTAGCTTTGTGCTACATTAAATAGCTACATACCAGTAAAAACCCTTATCTTGATAATTGATACTGGTATAATATTTAGTTAATTATTCGTGTTTTTTACCAAGAGGGTGCATTAATGGCCGAGACTGACAGTCGTCCGACCAATTTTATTCGTCAAATCATAGATAAAGATATTAACGAAGGTCTTCATACAAAAATCCAGACTCGGTTTCCACCAGAGCCAAATGGTTATCTTCATATTGGCCATGCAAAATCTATTTGTCTTAATTTTGGTATTGCCCAAGATTATCAAGGTCAATGTAACCTGAGGTTTGACGATACTAACCCAGAAAAAGAGGATATAGATTACGTCAACGCTATTCAACAAGACGTGTCTTGGTTAGGTTTTACCTGGGATGGAGATGTACGCTATTCGTCTAATTATTTTGATCAACTATATATATTTGCTGTTGAATTAATTAACAAAGGCTTGGCATACGTAGATTTTTCAAGCCAAGAACAGATGCGTGAGTTACGCGGTACCTTAAAAGAGCCAGGCAAAAATAGTCCCTGCAGAGATACCACGGTCAGTGAAAACTTAGCATTATTTGAAAAAATGCGTGACGGTAAGTTTAAAGAAGGTGAGTGTCTTCTTAGGGCTAAAATTGATATGACTTCATCATTCATGTGTATGCGCGACCCTGCTTTGTACCGAGTCCGCTTTGCCCACCATCACCAAACGGGTGATAAGTGGTGCATTTATCCAATGTACGATTTTACCCATTGTATTTCTGATGCGATTGAAGGCATTACCCATTCGTTATGTACACTGGAGTTCCAAGACAATAGACGATTGTATGATTGGGTACTCAGCAATATCAGCATTGATACCACGCCTCATCAATACGAATTTTCAAGACTGAATCTTGAATACACGGTATTGAGCAAACGTAAATTAATTCAATTGGTCGAAGAAAATCAAGTGAATGGTTGGGACGACCCACGGATGCCAACCGTTGCAGGTTTACGCCGAAGAGGTTATACATCCGCTTCTATACGTGAGTTTTGTAAACGTATTGGTGTTACCAAAATGGACAACATGGTTGAAATGTCCATGCTTGAAGCTTGCCTAAGAGAAGAATTAAATGCTGATGCGCCCAGAGCGATGGCAGTGCTTGAACCGCTTAAACTGGTCATTGAAAATTATACCGCGGATGATGTCGAAATTTTAACTTCACCCAATCATCCAGCCGACGAGTCAATGGGCACCAGAAGTGTCCCTTTCAGCAAAGAAATTTATATCGAAGCGGATGATTTTAGAGAAGAGGCTAACAAGAAGTTTAAACGCTTAGTCTTAGGCAAAGAAGTGCGTTTAAGAAATGCTTATGTAATTAAAGCAGAACGTGTTGAAAAAGACGAACAGGGAAATATCATCACTGTTTATTGCAGCTACGATAAAGATACCTTAGGTAACGATCCCTCTGATGGACGTAAAGTTAAAGGTGTTATTCATTGGGTCTCTGCTTCACACGGTGTGAAAGCTGAAATACGTTTATACGACAGACTTTTTAAAGTACCCAATCCAGCTGCAGAAGAAGACTTTTTAGCGTGTATTAATGAAGAGTCCTTAGTGGTTAAACAAGGAATAGTTGAACCTAGCCTTGTTAGCGCAAAGCTTAGTGCTCCAATCCAGTTTGAAAGAACAGGTTACTTTTGCAAAGATAAAGATAGCCAAGACGATAAGTTAGTTTTCAATCGTGCAGTAGGGCTTAGAGATACTTGGGCGAAAATGGATCAAGGGTAAAGTACCAATACAAGTGTTATAAAAAACCGGACTGTTAATGTCCGGTTTTTTGTATCATTCAGTTTCTATCTAAACAACTACTGGATAAACCCACTAAATTGGGCTATTCGGGTTGTGCATTAATCGTCTGACCATTCTCTGTACTTTTTTCATTGTCCATTAAGTACAAATACAGCGGCATTATTTGTTCTGGTGTTTTTAAATGGTCAGCATTTTCTGCAGGAAACGCTTTGGCTCGCATTGCCGTTTTTGTGGCCCCAGGATTGATGCAATTAAATCGAATACTAGTATTATCATACTCATCAGCCAGCACTTGCATCATGCCTTGGGTAGCAAATTTAGAAATAGAATAAGGCCCCCAATAGGCTATTCCTTTTAAACCAACACTTGATGTAGTGAATATAACCGAAGAATGCGGCGCCTTTTTTAAACTAGGTAATAATGCTTGGGTCATTAAAAACTGACTGGTTACATTCACCTGAAATACATTTTGCCAATCTTGCTCACTAATTTGTGCAAAGGGTCCTAAGTGCCCTAAAACACTGGCGTTATGCAATAAACCATCTAAACAACCAAATTGGTCATTTATAGTATTTGCCATATCCCGATAGTGTTTTGCTGTCGCCCCTTTTAAATCCAAAGGCACAATAGCGGGTTCATTACCCCCATTGTTAATTATTTCGTCATAAACACTTTCAAGCTTTACAACGGTTTTACCTAGCAGAATCACAGTAGCCCCATATTTTGCATAGTGCAGGGCCGCTTGTTTTCCAATACCGTCTCCGGCACCTGTGACTAGGATTGTTTTTTTATCTAGATAAAGTTTTTGGGGCGTGAAGGTATGCATAATAAACATCTAATAAAATCAATAACTAAATGGTATCACTGAAGTACTGACCTAAGAAAGTACTAGGCTAATAGTAAAATAATATTTTTAAGGGATTTTTATATAGTCTTTACAAATAGACTATAAAGGCAATAGTATTGCTAATATGTTAACTGGTCACACCATTAAAGCAAAATTTATACATTTCTGTAACAATTATTTATACATAATTACAAACACTTACGAATAAAAAAATCAAAACAATTAAGAGGCAGAATAATGAAAAAAATACTAATAAGTACTGGGATAATCACACTATTTGGATTATCAGCTTGTGGAGGTGATTTACCTGGAGATGTCACTGTAACTGATGAAATTCAAGAAGTGGTTCTTGAAGAACCGTTTGTGCGTGTCGTGTTTAATCCGGCTACTGCTGATATAAATGTGCCAAACGATTTTCTGATGATCCCGAGTGGCAATTTTTTTGACTTCACGCTAAATACAGAAGGTAGTGATGAATTTGATCCTGCTAACCCGCTGCATTCCCTTAGTGCGCTGGACGGCTGGTCTGCGCATATGCCGTTTGCTATTCGGGTATCTTTAACAGACGACTTGGATATTGATGCTGCATCTGTGTCTGGCTCATCAATTAGAATTTTTGAAGCGACACAAGCATTAGAAGGTACTTCGGACACTTGTCAGGCGCTCGCTTTGTCTATTGGTGCACCCGGTGTGCCATGTGAATTAGGCGAAGAATTAACCTATGGTATTGATTTTGTTGCCGCTTATACCACAGGTACTGGCGCTATTAGTGTCATCCCTCTTAAACCAATGAAGTCCTCTCAGGGTCATATGTTAGTTGTCACTGAAGAGTTAAAATCAACCGACGGTCGAGCAGTAAAAGGCTCTATTACTTGGGAGCTAGCTCGCCAAGATATCACCACCAATGCTTTAGGCTCTGATGATCTGCTGCAATTGCAAGGTTTGGTTAATTCCTTAGTCAATGTTTTAGAGCCCGCCGGATTAAACACCGCTGATGTTTCCTACGCAGCTTATTTTTCTACGCAATCTACTGAAGATTCTCTTAACACAGTCAAACAGTTAAATATTGCACCCTATGCTCAAGCGTTTCAGGCGACCTTAGATACTGGTGCAGATTTAGCCACAGCTAATGCTGTGGCATCGCAGTATTTACCGACTATTACTACCGAATTAACAACAGGTGTGGATAGCGTATTTGAAAACTTTGCGGCTTTATTGTTACCTGCTGATCAGTTAACACAATTAGCAGCGGTTGGACTGGACTCTTGCGATGGGCTGATTGCTGCAGTTTCTGACTCAACTTCTCCATTAAACGCCACCGCAACTGAAAATTTTGTATCGGTGGGGCCACTTTGTTCTTCTACGATAGTCGAAGGCCAGGTTAAGTTGCCTTACTACTCAAGTACGGCGAACCCAGCCGAAGATTGGTGGAGAGCGGCATGTACTAGTGGCGCTACTTTACAATCCCTTGGTACTGAAATAGTGACAGAGTTAATTCAAGCAGGTCAAGTGGGTCCTAACAATGCGAGGTGTCAGGTAGCATCAGATGGCACCTTATTTGATTTAGATTTAACTAGTTTAGGCATGACAGACCCAAGAAATATCACCAAATTTAATCCCATCCCTGTTTTACAAGGTCGTCAAACTGACGATGAGAACACTTTGTATAATGAGATGGGTACCGAAAATGTCCGCGTACATTTTACTGTTCCTGACGAATCAGTTATCGCCATGATATCTGCCGCAACTGATGGTGCAGTGCAAGTACAGGCAAAACCAGCTACAGGCTGGCCAGTGGTGGTGTTTCAACATGGTTTAGGCCAATCAAAAAGTAATGCCTTATTAGTTGCATCAGCTTTGGCAATGGCTGGTTACGCTTCTGCGGCAATTGATCACCCACTACATGGTGATCGAATCATCACAATTGGTGAGGATGTTTTTGACAGTGCGGGCTATACGTCTTTAATCCTATTAACTACAAGAGATATTGGTCGTCAAAGTATTGCTGATATTATGGCTTTCAGATTAGCGCTTAATGCTATCAATGATTCAACAGGTTTAGTTGACCTAAATACCTCAGAAGTGCATTTTATGGGGCAGAGTCTAGGAGCCATTTATGGAACAGGTGCTGTTGCGTTAGCTAACAAAAGTTTAGCTGGAGATTTAGCCGCATTTGATAGTATGTATGCGTTTAAAACGGCTAATATCAATGTGCCTACTGGAGGAGCTGGCGCAAGTACATTTGAGTCAGCTGTTTTTGGCCCAATAATTAAAGGGCAACTATTAGTGGCAACCTCACCTGAGTTTGTAGCGTTTCTAACGGCCTTTGCAGTGCAAAATGGAATACCTGCTGAAGCTGCTATAGGGCCAGCTTACTTAGCCTTTGAGCAAGTAATTACTGCTGAACAAGCAGCAGTAATTAATGCTGGTTTCACGTCTATTGCTTTCGCTGCGCAAACGGTCACCGATGCTGCAGATCCTATTAGTTATGCCGCCGAGTTAACCAGTACAACTCCAACATTAGTACAGTTGGTTGTAGGTGGAGGAAACAATGATGACGGTAGCACAGCACTGACTGATCAAGTTAATCCAGTGACTACATCGTTGCCTTTGGTAGGCGGTCAACCCTTAGCAGATATAATGGAGTTATCTAGAGTATCAAGCACTTCCCAAGGAAGTGGTGTGGTCAGATTTATTTCAGGCAGCCACACTTCGCTTCTCAGCCCATCAACTAGCGCTGCAACTACTGCAGAAATGCAAAGCCAAGCAATATCATTTATTGTTTCTGGTGGTGCAAATATCGTTATTTCTGATACTTCAGTGGTTGAAAATTAAACTAACGAGTGTAAATACAAAGCCAAGTTAAGCACTTGGCTTTTTTTTTGTGAGTTTATCCCCATATAATTAAAAATACTTTTAAGGAGTACACCCGGTTGGATTTTTTATATGAGTACGGATTATTTATTGCTAAAGCGATAACAATAGTAGTAGCGATTCTTTTGGCGCTTGGCGGAATCATTGCTTTAGTTAGTAAGCAAAAACAAGGTAAAGGCCATCTTGAAATTAGCTCTTTATCAGATAAGTTAGAGTCGATAACTGACTTTGCTAGAGGTGAATTATTAAGTAAAGACGAACTTAAGCTATTTCACAAAGAACAAAAAAAGACCCTAAAAGCCAAGAAAAAACAACAAAAAAACAAAGATACTAATGAACCTAGCAAGGGCCAAATTTTTGTTGTTGATTTTTCTGGTTCGATGGACGCCCATGAGGTGGATTATCTGCGGGAAGAAGTCACGGCAATTTTATGTGTAGCTAAGACAGATGACGAAGTATTAGTGAGACTTGAAAGTGGAGGCGGGGTAGTGCATGGCTATGGTTTAGCAGCGTCTCAGTTACAACGAATTAAAGACAAAAATATCAAACTCACTATTTCGGTAGATAAAGTCGCCGCCAGTGGTGGCTATATGATGGCCTGCGTCGCGGATCATGTGTTAGCAGCAAAGTTTGCCATTATTGGCTCTATTGGTGTAATAGCCCAGTTACCTAACTTCAACAAGTTGCTGAAGAAAAGTAATATAGACTTTGAACAACACACAGCAGGTGAATTTAAACGCACTTTAACCATGTTTGGTGAAAACAACGATCAAGGCCGAGAGAAATTCAAAGCTGAACTTGAAGATGTGCATCACATGTTCAAGGACTTTGTGCAAACCCAAAGACCCCAGTTAGATATTTCTAAAGTAGCAACAGGTGAATATTGGTATGGAATTAAAGCTAAGGAACTGGGATTAGTTGATGATATTCAAACATCTGATGATTACATATTAGCAGCTAATCAAAATAAGAAAATTTACACTGTTAAATATAGTATGAAGAAAAGTTTACCTGAAAGACTAGGCCTAGCCGCTAGCCTTTGTTTTGAGTCTTTATTGATGAAACTTTGGAGTAAAAGTGAAACCAATTTTCGTTAACTAATTGCGTTTGTCGGAGAAGGTTTTTTAGTCTTCTTCGACATATTAAAACTTAAGGTTAATACTTCCCAATCGGACAATTTAAAGCGTAAAACCTCCAGCTAACACTCTCCTATCCCCTATAGACAAAGCAAAAACCAAAATCCTCTATCAAAAAAAGTATATTTTTTATTTTGTGTGTTTTGTTTGTTTTTAATTAATTTCAGGTTTATAAGTTATTTGCGTTCACTTTTTTTGGGCGTCAAAAGGACACACAAACACTTAATGGACATCAAGCACTTAATGGACTTTTCAGGGGTTGTACTTTATTGCCCTAACCATTAAGCATTATAAAAATATTAAGCTGGAAAAAATTATGAGAACATCAAAAACAAAACTTAGTAAAAGCATTCGCACCATCATAGCGGCTTCTGCAGCAGCTAGTGTTGTATCTGTATCACCTGTATTTGCTCAAGAAGTAAATGATGATGATAATAGTTTCGAAAAAATAGCCGTAGTCGGGTCCCGTGCAGCACCACGTTCTATTGCTGACTCACCTGTACCTATAGACATCATAGGTGCTGACGAATTATCAAAGTCAGGTAATACTGACATGTTAGAAATTTTAAAAGGTACCGTACCCTCTTTAAATGTGCATTCGAACCCTATTAGTGATGCGGCTTCACTCGTCCGGCCAGCAAATTTACGTGGTTTGCCCGCCGACAGTACTTTAATACTGCTGAATGGTAAAAGACGCCATCGTTCATCTGTTATCGCGTTTTTAGGTGGCGGTATTAATGATGGAGCACAGGGTCCTGATATATCTGTTATCCCAAGTATTGCCATAAAACAGGTTGAAGTGTTACGTGACGGTGCTGCTGCCCAGTATGGTTCAGATGCCATTGCGGGCGTAATGAACTTTGTTCTGAAAGATGATTCAGACGGCGGTACTTTATCGGTTCGTCGTGGTGAGTATTATGAAGGTGACGGCGCCTCCACTGAAGTGTCTGGTAATATTGGTATGCCGTTTACACAAGACGGGTTTGCTAACGTCAGTTTTCAATATAAAAATGCCGACGCTACAAGTAGAAGTGTACAACGTCCAGATGCAGCTGCCTTTGCTGCTGCAGGTTTGGATGTGGCTAATCCCGCGCAAATTTGGGGCTCTCCCGAGGTCAATGACGATATTACTATTTTTGGTAATGTTGGTTTGGACTTAGGAAATGATAAAGAATTTTACATGTTTGGTAACTATTCTGAACGTGATGTCCGTGGTGGATTTTACTACAGAAACCCTCATACACGTGGCACAGTATATGGTGGGCCAGGAGTAGATGACGGTGTTCGAGATGATGATGGAGAAATTGTACTCACACCGACACTGTTGGTTGGCGATTTAACCCCTGGGGCAGTCGGTCAGGTTAATACGGGACTTGGATTGGGTGATGGTATTGATTGCCCAATTATTCGAATTAACACCGGCAATGTAACAACCCAACAAAACTATATCGACGGTGTGCAAAATAATCCTAATTGTTTTGCCTTCAATGAAATTATCCCCGGAGGTTTTACGCCTAACTTTGGCGGTAATATTACAGATACATCTTTAACAATAGGCACTAAAGGCGAATTCAAAGACGGTTTTGCTGATGGTGTTTTATATGACTTAAGTGGCTCAGTGGGACGTAGTGAATCTCAGTATGTTATTTACAATACCCTTAACGCTTCTTTGGGGCCGTCTACGCCTCGGGATTTTCGCCCTGGAAAGTATATTCAGCTAGAGAAAAACTTTAACTTTGATTTAGTTAAATTAGTTGATGCTGGTTTATATGAAGACGTTAACGTTGCCGGTGGTTTAGAATGGCATGAGGAATCATATGAAATAGTAGCAGGTGATGTCGCCTCCTATACTGCTGGACCATTGACTACTCAAGGCTTTGGTATTGGCTCAAATGGTTTCCCTGGTTTCAAGCCAAATGATGCCGGTGTGTCAACCCGAAGAAACTACGCCGCTTATGTCGATATGGAAGCCCAGGTGACTGAAGCTTTATTATTAGGTGGCGCATTACGTTTTGAAGATTATGATACATTTGGTTCTACCACCAACTATAAAATATCTGCTCAGTTCCATCTGACTGATGAGTTGTCAATACGTAGTTCAATCAGCTCTGGATTCCGCGCTCCTACTGTTGGTCAAGCCAATGTGAGTAACGTGCAAACCAACTTGGATGGTGGTGTGTTAGTGGATTCCGCGCTTTTAGCGCCAACAAACCCTATTGCAGTTCAATTAGGTGGTACTGAGTTACAGCCTGAAGAATCAGACAGTTATACATTAGGTGGCGTCTATCAAGACGGTGATTTCTTTATGACAGTGGATTACTACCATATTGAAGTGTCAGACCGTCTCAGTCAGTCTGATAAAATCAACTTAACGGCAGAAGATAAGGATGCTCTTAGAGCCATCGAGCCGAATATAGATAGTTTCCAACAAGTCAGTTTCTTTACTAATGACTTTGACACTACTACACAAGGTATTGATGTGGTGGCTAACTATAGCGCTGACCTTTTCGATGGTAGCTCTACTTTTAGCCTTGCTTATAACTGGAACGATACAGAAGTCACTAAATTTTCTGAGATCACCGGTGACTTTAAGGTTAAACGCCTAGAAGAAGACTTACCTAATCATCGAGCTACTTTTACTTGGTCTCAATCATGGGAAGATATTTCGATGTTTACTCGAGTCAACTACTACGGCGAATATCAAGGTGTACATGTTGACTATGATGCAACTGCTATTACCGCCGATGCTGCCGTAACTGTTGATTTTGAGGTAAGTTATATGTTCAGTGATGCTATTACAGTGAGTGTTGGTGCTCAGAATCTGTTTGATCAAGAAGCAGAGAGAATTAATATTCCTGCAGATCAAGGTATCCCTAACAACAATTGGGGCGGTGTCTATTACGAGACATCACCAATGGGCTTTAATGGTGGTCTGTACTACATAAGTGCAAACTATAACTTTTAAGTATGACGGCCTTACCTAATTGGTAAGGCCATTTTTAAATACTTTTTTTATGGTTAAGTTGATGAGTTTGTCAAAATTACAACAAGCTACTGATTTTTTTAAAATGGGTGATTTAGTGCAAGCTGAACGTTTATATTCGGAAGCAATCATCAGTCATCCAGAATGTGGGAAGGCCTATTTGGGCATGGGTGTCATAGCTTTGGAAGTTGAACAATTTGACAAGGCCGTGTCTTTTCTAACCAAGAGTTGTGAGTTGTTACCTAATGACGCGTTTCCCCTCATCCACTTGTCTGAAGCATTTAATGGTGTCAATTCTGAAATTGATGGGTTAACAGCTCTAGTGTATGCAGCAAATCATCTCCCAAACAATGCAATAGTCCATTATCGCTTGGGTTTGCAATATATTATTTTGGGGAATTTAGCAAAAGGTGAACATGCCTTTAGAACAGTTATTCAGTTAACAACAGACTCAATCGCATCATATGCACTGCTAGAATTAACTCGCCTTGATAGTCACTACGAGCAATATTTACCTTTACTTGAAGAGCGTTTAAAGCAAACAAACATAACCTCTCAAGAGACAACCGCTCTTCATTATGCTCTGGGTAATGTATTCCACGGAATACAAAACTACCAACAAGCCTGGGGACACTTTGAACGTGCTAATGTACTTCAATCCAATCATTGTGACTTTAAAACGTCTGAGCTAAAAAGTTTTTTCCAAGACATTAAAAAAATGGCTTCAGAGGATGTTTTATCAATAGGTAGTTGTTCCGCTACAAATAACGCTTTCACTGATATTAAACCTATTTTTATTGTTGGTTTACCAAGAACTGGCTCGACTTTACTTGAGTATTTGTTAACTGAGCATCAGGATGTTTCGTCTGCTGGAGAGGTACCTTATTTAAGCCGTGAAGTGGCAGCGTTTTTATTTAGTCAAACGAAATCACATTATCCATACTCGATGACTAACATCAGTAGTGAACAATTAAACGCTGCCGCACAGATTTACCTAGAAAAAATGTCTTTTCATGCAAAAGGTAAAGGTTATGTGATTGATAAGTTACCTGCTAATTTTCAATCAATAGGCTTGATTTACAAATTATTTCCTAATGCTAAAGTTCTGCACCTTAAGCGCAATTTTGCTGATGTAGCCTTATCTATTTACCGAAATTTTTTTGCTCAGAACGAACCCTATCTTTGTTCGTTAAATGAATTTAAGCAATATCACACTTTATATGCCGACTTGATGGAATTCTGGAACACTCAATTACCTGGATTTATACATGAAGTTAGCTACGAACAGATGGTTGTAAATAAAGACCAGACTATCAAAGATATCCTAGAATTTTGTGAGTTACCTTCACAAATGGTTGAATCGAAGTCCCCAGAGGTCAATAAAGTGGTAAAAACCTTAAGTAATATCCAAGTTAGGCGGCCAATGAGTACAACACCTATTAACAACTGGTACAATTATGCAGATCATTTAAGCCAATTTATCGATAGTGAACATGGTTAATGATGAAAGCCGTAACACAGTTGCGACTTATCCGTTATTCGACTTTAGGTAAGGTGTTAACGTCAAATAAGTCGCAAATTAACAGACACTGTAATCACCCCCTTACAGAGTATATATAGCAAGATGATAAGAAAATCGACACTAGAGCAGACATATTTCAAATGCCGAACTCAATTAATAAAAGTGATCGGTGGCATTGTTCACAGTGATGATATTGAAGATATCGTACAAGAAACCTTCGTTAAAAGTTATGAGGCTGAACTAAAGCAAGAAATAACATACGAAAGAACGTATATGCTGACAACTGCCAAAAATCTTGCCCTTAATCATGTTTCAAGGGCCTGTGCCCAAAAAAACCAGTCTCTGGATAATATGCAAAGTTTACCTAGTGATTTAACCAGTAAAAGCTTAGAAAGTCAGGTTGCAAGTAAGCAACGTTTTTTACATTTTTGCCGCGCCACAGACACTCTTTCAGTTGAAGTCAAACGGGTATTTTTATTAAAGAAGGTTTACGGGATGAGTCAAAAGGATATTGCTGAATATATTGGTTTGAGCCAGAGCACTGTTGAAAAACATGTGGCTAAAGGTTTATTGCAATGTACATTATATTTGCAGCAATTTGTCAATTCAGACACCGATAAAGCTGCTGACGCAGAGAAACATAGTGAAACAGTCAACAAATGAATAATATTCAGGTATTTAGTAGCAAGAAAGACATACTTCAGCAAGCATGTGAATGGATTAGTCGTTTTGACCGAGGCTTAGACAAAACTGAAGAGCAGGCTTTTGCTGATTGGGTAAACATCAGTAAAACACATAGAACAACTCTCTTCGAAGTCGCTCAAACATGGGACGAGTTAAGTGTATTAAACGAATTAAGTACTTTATTTCCATTAAGAAACACTCAAGCACCTCAAACCCATATATTTGCTAACAAAAAGGTTTGGGGCACAGCTGCAAGCTTAGCCTTTGTATTTGTTAGTTGTTTAGCATGGTTAATCAATACCCAACTAATGTCTACCATGGCAGAACCATCATTGTTGGTGTTTAACGCTGAAACATCTGTAGGTGAACAACGCGTGATCCCCTTAGCAGACGGCTCTGTTATTCATTTAAATACTGATAGTTTAGTTTCAGTCGATTTTTCTGACTCTCGCAGAGATGTTCATTTACTTCGTGGTGAAGCCCACTTCGATGTTGCACATGATGAAAATAGGCCTTTTATTGTTAAAGCTTCTGACAATTCAGTGACAGCAGTAGGCACATCTTTTAATATGCAAATAACCAGTGCCCATCAATTGGAATTGTTAGTTACTGATGGCAAAGTATTAGTCAAAAATAAGCAAGATAAAGATCCTACTGCTGACTTATCACATCCACTCGATGGTTTTGGGGAACTAATGATTGAGGGACAAAAAGCGCTTATTAGTCAGCAATCAATCCAACAATTGGAACTGTCCAATGAACAAGTTCAGAATGAATTAGCTTGGCAACAAGGTATGTTGGTATTTCACGGAGAACCTTTGGCTGTGGCGATGCAAGAAATAAGTCGTTATACATCCATTAAGTTCACTTTAGCTGATGATAAAGTGAAACAGAGGCGCGTAGCAGGGTATTTTAAAGCGGGAGATATTCAAGGCTTATTATTTGCCCTTGAAAACAACTTTAATATTGTTTACGTAAAACTAGATGCTCAATCTATAGTGTTATCATCCGGTTATTAGAAATGATTATCTAAAAGTTAGAAGCATCTATATTAGGTCCATTTTGAAGGCTTTCTAAAATAAATCATCGTGTTAGACTGCTTAATCAAATTGTAATTAGTCTTCACTGTGTTTATATGCGTTTACTTATTTTATTATTAATTATTTCGCTTCATGCGTCAGCAAAGAATAAATATCAATTTGATATCCCAACTCAAACGGCAGATAAAGCACTTATATTATTTGCCCAACAAGCCAATTCCACACTACTTTTTCCTATAGAACTCGCAGAGCAAGAAATCGCTAACAGTTTAAGCGGGTATTACACTGTAGAATTAGGTTTAGTTAAACTGTTAGAAGGCACTGGTCTATACCCAGTTCATGATGAAAAGGGATTAAGTGTAAAGGCAATTATTCAAGTTGATCAAATTGGACTGATGAATTTAGCTGACGCAAAGACTAAAAAAAGTTTATTTTCCTCAAATGAAATGGAAAAAATTGCAGTGGTTGGTACTAGGTCTGCACCCCGTTCAGTCATTGATTCCCCGGTCCCCTTAGATATTATTGGTGTAGCTGAATTTACCCGACAGGGAGCTACTGATATGACCTCTATGATTTCTTCTTTAGTGCCTTCTTTCAATGTAAATGACCAACCCATAAACGACGCATCCAGTTTAGTGCGCCCAGCTAATCTTCGTGGCATGGCCTCTGACCATACATTGATTTTAGTGAACGGTAAGAGAAGGCATAGATCTTCTGCTATTACGTTTTTAGGTGGGGGTCTATCAGATGGGGCACAAGGTGTAGACATATCAAATATTCCAGCGTCATCTTTACAACAAATTGAGGTGCTGCGTGATGGTGCAGCCGCACAATACGGTTCAGACGCGATAGCGGGGGTGATTAATTTCGTGCTTAATGACAATGATGAAGGGGGTATGATTGATGTTAGGTTAGGCCAATTCGGTGAGGGGGATGGAGAATTACTACAAATTCAGGGCAACCTTGGGTTATCACTTAGTACTAATGGTTTTATTAGTATAAGTACTGAATTTAAACAACAAGCATCAACAGATAGAAGTGTGCAACGTTACGATGCATTAGCCTTAACCGAAGCAGGAAATGATAACGTGGCCAATCCAGCGCAAGTTTGGGGTAGTCCTGAAGTAAACTATAATGTAAAGCTATTAGTGAATATGGGATACCAATTGGATCCAGCTAATGAGCTGTATTCATTTAGTAATCTAGCTCAAAGACAAATACAAGGAGGGTTCTACTTTCGTAATCCACAGACCCGAGACGGAGTATATGAAGGGCAATCAGATGAAAATGGTGTAGCGACTTTATTGGTCGCTGACTTAGACGGTATCGGCGTAGGTATTAGTTGCCCCAAAGTATTCATAACTGATAACAATGTATTAGACGACAGCGACTTTCTACTTATTGCGGATAAATCGACTGCATTAGGGCAAAACTGTTTTTCGTTCAATGAAATTTTGCCTGGCGGCTTTACCCCACAATTTGGCGGCACGATTAGCGACGTTTCTTGGGTGTTAGGCATTAATGGGCAAACATCTTCTGAGTGGGATTACGATCTGAGCGTTGGTTTAGGATATTCTGAGATTGACTACGAGATTAGTAACACCATTAATCCATCTTTAGGCCCAATCACTCCTTTTTCTTTTAATCCGGGATTAGCCAGCCAACTAGAAAAAAATATTAATCTAGACTTGTTTAAACAATTCAACATAGATGAAAAGTATCAAATAAATTTTGCTACTGGCCTAGAATGGAGGCGAGAAAATTATCGGCAAAAAGTAGGAGATTTGGCTTCCTATGCCGTGGGTGATTTAGCTTTTGATCCTAATACCAGATTATCTCAAGGCTTTGGTGTGGGTTCGAATGGATTTCCTGGATATAACCCTCAATCATCTGGCAATTGGGGTAGAGGACATTGGGCAATATATACAGATTTTGAAGTACATATGAGCGATGCATTTTTATTTGGCCTTGCTGCACGGTATGAAGATTTTACAGACTTTGGCTCTACTTTTGATGGGAAAGTGTCTGCGAGAATGATTATAAATAGGTCACTGACATTTCGTGGGTCAGTGAGTACCGGTTTTAAAGCCCCAACAGTTGGTCAAAGTAATGTTATTAATGTGACCACTGCTTTTTCACCTCAAGGTTTAGAAGATCAAGCAACATTACCGCCAACCAATGCGATATCTATTCAACTTGGCGCTACGCCTCTACGTCCAGAAGAGTCACTCAATACAAGTTTTGGTCTAGTGGGTGCAATAGCTAAACGTTTCTATTTCACATTGGACTATTTCAATATCCAACTTGATGATCGGATAAGTACCACTTCTGCGTTAACACTTAGTATAGAGGATATTCAATCGTTATTGGATGCGGGTATAACAGATGCCACTAGTTACAGCAGTGCAAAATATTTTACCAATGATTTTGATTCAACCACTCAAGGTTTAGACTTAGTGGTTAATTACGAAACCTATTTGTTTAATATTCCAAGTCGTTTTATGTTTACTTACAACTGGACAGATACTGTTGTTGATAGAGTCACTTTATATCCTATAGTCGGAACGGATGGCTCAACATACTTTGAGTCAAACCTTACTCAACAGCGCATAAATATGATTGAAAATAACCTGCCTGCGCAGCGAGCTAGTTTATCTGTTATGCAAGAGTACAATAAACTAAGTAGTAATATCCGCCTTAACTTTTATGATGATTTTTATGAGGACCACTTAGATGCAGCGGCAGGATATGATTTTGTAGCAGGCTCTGAATTAACTCTGGATGTAGACATAAGTTACCAATATAGTGCCAATTTCACGCTATCCATAGGCGCCAAAAACTTATTTGATAATCGCCCTGACCATAACCCATTTAGTGCTGAAGCCGGGGCGTTATACCCAGCTACCTCTCCATTAGGGATTAATGGTGGGTTTTACTATTTACGGGCAATGTATGAGTTTTAATCCTTGATTAAAGTGGATCTGTGGCTTTATAACGTTTGATACATATATTTTGAACTGAATTAAATACGCTAGAAAACAAAGGTTTTGTAATATTATGTTCTGGCTAATTTTTAACTAGGACAAACATCATCATTATTATTCATAATTAGCCATTTCATTTCTTTTTTTATCGTCAAATAAGCTAATTGGCAACGCTAAGTCTTCATTTCTCATCTAGGATTAACATCCTAATTACAATTTATAAACAAAGTATTTATTTAGTTTGTTTTTGCCATAGGTTGATAAATGAAAGATAGAAATCATTTAGCTAATATTGGACTGGTTCATCAGGTTAATGTTATTGAAAATGGCCTGATTGATATTCCAATGCTGCAGGTTTTACAACCAGACGGGACGTTGCATCCGCAAGCAGAATTACCAAACATCACACAACAACCTGCACTGAAAATCCTGCATACTATGCAATATGTCAGGGTGTTAGATGAAAGGATGGTGGCAGCCCAGCGACAAGGTCGGATTAGTTTTTACCTTGCCTGTACTGGCGAAGAAGCTTCAACGGTTGCCAGCGCTGCAGCATTAGAGCCACAAGATATGATCATGTCGCAGTACCGTGAGCAAGGCGCACTGGCTTACAGAGGTTTTACCAGTAAAGAATTTATGGATCAAATGTTCAGTAATCAAAATGAACTGAACAAAGGCAGGCAAATGCCAATTCATTATGGTTCTAAAGCACTTAATTTTATGACTATCTCTTCCCCCTTAGGCACACAGATCCCACAAGCAAGTGGTTACGCTTATGGCCAGAAAATGGCTGGTCTTGAAGCTGTAACTATCTGTTATTTTGGTGAGGGCGCAGCGTCTGAGGGCGATTTTCATGCTGGACTTAACATGGCAGCTGTACTCAATTGTCCTGTCATTTTCTTCTGTCGAAATAATGGTTATGCGATTTCAACACCTTCTGAAGAGCAGTTTAAAGGTGATGGTATCGCCTCTAGAGGTTTAGGTTACGGGATCCGTACAATTCGAGTCGATGGTAATGATGTTTTGGCCGTGTACGGCGCCACCCAAAAAGCCAGAGAATTAGCACTAGAGCATCAATGTCCGGTGCTTATAGAAGCAATGACATATAGATTAGCAGCACATTCCACATCTGATGACCCAACTAGTTATCGTTCAAAAGACGAGGAGGGGAGTTGGTTGTTAAAAGATCCTGTGGCAAGATTTAAAACGTGGATGCAGTCCAAAGGTTGGTTAGATAAAGAACAGAACCTCGCTTTTATTGAGCAAACCCGACAAGAAGTTTTAAAAGAGCTAAAACTTGCCGAACAAGTGCCGGTGTGTCCGATTGAGCAAATTATTGAAGATGTGTATGACACACCTCCATGGCACTTAAAGGCACAATTAGCTGAGTTGAAAACACATATTGATATGTATCCGGAAGCATATCCAAAAACGTCAGGGAGGTCATAACATGGCGACTATGAATATGCTGCAGGCTGTGAATAATGCTTTAATCACAGCTATGAATGATGACGAAAAAGTCATGGTGTTTGGGGAAGACGTAGGCCACTTTGGTGGTGTATTTAGAGCCACCAGTAACCTGCAACAAACATTTGGGAAAGGCCGTTGTTTTAATACACCTTTAACTGAACAAGGCATCATCGGTTTTGCTACTGGCCTTGCTTCACAAGGCTCAGTCCCGGTTGCTGAAATACAATTCGCGGATTATATATTTCCAGCCTTTGATCAAATTGTAAATGAAACCGCAAAGTTTAGGTATCGTTCTGGCGGCCAGTTTTCATGTGGCACACTGACTATTCGTACGCCTTACGGTGGCGGTATATCAGGTGGTCTTTATCATTCTCAGTCACCCGAAGCTTTTTTCGCACATATACCAGGTATGAAAGTGGTGATACCTCGCAATCCTTATCAAGCAAAGGGCTTGTTGCTTGCGTCAATTCGTGACGATAATCCTGTTTTATTTATGGAGCCCAAACGTTTATATCGTGCTTCAGTGGGTGAAGTGCCTGAAGAGGATTACCAGCTTCCTCTTGGTAAAGCTGACATCGTCAAACAAGGTACTGATATCACTTTATTAGCTTGGGGCGCACAAGTTGAAATTATAGAAAAAGCAGCAGCCATGGCAGAAGAACAAGGCATATCCTGTGAGGTGATTGACTTACAGAGTATATTACCTTGGGACATTGAGACCGTGTGTAGCTCGGTTGAAAAAACCGGACGGTTGTTGATCAACCATGAAGCACCTCTAACCGCTGGTTTTGCTAGTGAAATTGCAGCAAGTGTGCAGGAAAAGTGTTTTCTGCACCTTGAGTCACCTATTTGCCGAGTGTGTGGTTTAGATACGCCTTATCCGTTGGCCCATGAAAAAGAATATATGCCAGATCATCTTAAAACTTTCGAAGCGATAAAACGCACCGTCAATTTTTAGGTCAATTTTACGCTCAATTTTAAGGAGCAAACTATGCAAGATTTTATATTACCTGATATTGGCGAAGGCATTGTTGAATGCGAAGTGGTCAAGTGGTTAGTTACACAAGGCCAAGAAATTGTTGAAGACCAACCAGTAGTTGAGGTGATGACCGATAAAGCGTTAGTAGAGATCCCTGCAAAGTATAGCGGTGTGGTCACTACACTTTATTATGCCGAAGGCGATATTGCAAAAGTGCATTCCCCTTTGTTTGCTATGCAAGTCACTGATGAAAACTCAGCGCCGCAGCAGGACACATCAACCGTCAAAGAAGTAGAAACGACTGAAACAAATTTGTCGAATACTGTTACTGCGGTTACCTCCAAGCCTACGCATACTGACACTGATAAAGAGAACACTGGTAAAGCGTTAGCAAGCCCAGCAGTTAGAAGGCTTGCTAGGGAGCTAGAAATTGATTTATCTCAGGTAGCTGGCAGCGGCGATAAAGGTCGTGTTTTAAAGGACGATCTTACTGCTAGTGCGTCACCAACGCTTGAACCCGTTGTAATCACTCCAAAGACAACGGGCGGTAAACGTGTTGAGCCAATACGCGGTATTCAAGCTGCTATGGCAAAACATATGATGCATTCAGTTTTTACAGTGCCACATTTCAGTGTCAGTGAAGAAATCGAAATGGACAAACTCATCGACGCTAGATCGCAACTTAAAGCGTCGTTTGAGAAAGAAGGTGTCAAACTCAGCTTTATGCCATTTTTCATCAAAGCTATGTCATTGGCATTAGAAAAGTTCCCAATAATTAATAGTCAAATTAATAGTGATTGCTCAGAAGTCACTTATTTTGACGATCACAATATCGGCCTTGCAGTCGACTCCAAGATTGGCTTAGTTGTACCTAACATCAAGGGTGTGCAAAACTTATCTTTATTAGAGGTCGCTAAAAAATCTAACGAGTTAGTAGACTTAGCACGTCAAGGAAGATTGAGCAGTGCTGACCTTAAAGGCGGAACCATCAGCATTTCTAATATTGGTGTACTTGGCGGCACGGTTGCCACACCTGTAATTAATGCACCTGAATCAGCCATTGTGGCGCTTGGTAAAATACAACGTTTACCACGTTTTGATGAAAGTGACGCTGTGAAGGCCGTTAACATCATGCACGTAAGTTGGTCAGGTGATCATAGAATTATCGATGGCGCGACGATGGTAAGGTTTAATAACCTTTGGAAATCTTACTTGGAAAACCCGATTACCATGTTAGCCATGACCAGATAGCTATATAATTATCAAACCCGCTAACAGCGGGTTTATTTTTGCTTTAATATTAACGCAAATATTCAATAACTCCGTTAAATTAAGGAAATCAGTTTGCTAAGTTATCGACATAGCTTTCATGCAGGTAATCATGGGGATGTATTAAAACACCTTTGCCAGATGCTGCTCATCAACAAGCTTAAAAGCAAAGACAAAGGCTTTTGTTATTTTGACACCCACAGTGGTGCAGGGGTGTATCAGCTAAATTCAGAAGAAGCTCTTAAAACTAAAGAATTTAAACACGGTATTGATCGCCTTACTGGGCATTCACCGCAAAATAAAGCAATTAGCGATTATTTGTCTTTGGTGGCTGCTTATAAAAATTTTAATCAATATCCGGGTTCGCCAGAAATAGCCAAATCTATGTTGCGTCCACAGGACCAAATGATTCTGATGGAATGGCACAATCAGGAAATACTCAATTTAAAAAGCAATCTTGGGGGTAAAAATATCGCTATTCATCATAGGGATGGATATGAAGGTTTGTTAGCTTTAACGCCACCCAACATGCAAAGGGGGATGGTGCTTATCGACCCTTCTTATGAAGTGGCAAGTGAATATCAACAAGTAGTCGATACCGTGATAACTGCTCACAAGAGATGGAATTCTGCGATTTATGCGATTTGGTATCCCTTAATAAGTGATAGAAAAGCTTCAAATACAAGCTTTGAAGGCAGCGACAGTAAAAAAGGAAAAAGTGAAGCGATGCTGGAGAGCCTAACCCAACATCCTTTTAAGAATATGCTCAAAATAGAGTTATGCGTAACCGATGGTAGCGAGCTGGGAGGCATGTATGGCTCTGGTATGCTTATCATTAACGCACCTTGGCAGCTTGATAAGCAAATTGCAGAAAGTTTACAAGAACTGACACCATTAATGGCTCAAAACGATAGCGCATCCTTCTCTGTTGATTGGTTAATTGAAGAATAATTGGTAATTCTGAGATGTTGACACCCGCGAACATTAAACATTTTTATATCCCTGATGAGCAGTCTATTTATTTGCTTTCTCACAAGGATGCCAAAAAACTAAAAGATTGGTTTAAGTTGTGCACTGACCAGCTGCTGTTATTGGGTTATCAAAACATTGAATTGATTGGCAAAGGTGCATTTGGGTTTGCATTCGCAGGTACTGTTTCAAAAGCAAAAATTTCTCACAACACGGCTCAATCTCAGCAACAAGTTTTTAAATTTTCTCGAATAAATTTGCCGCAACATGTTCAAGACCGGTTTGAGGAAGAAGCGTATATGTTGAGCTTAGTTAATCATCCCTACGTACCTCGTCTAATCGAATATCAGCGTATCAATAAACAGTCTGTCTTGGTTATGGACCGAGCCAAAGGTGAAGATTTAGAAAAAATATCCCTTAAGTATGGCCCTTTATCGGTACAACTAGTTATTAAAATAGCAGGGCAACTGGCAGATATTTTATTATATTTACGGGGGCATCAACAACAAGGTCAAATTAAACCAATCGTTCATGGTGATATCAAACCTTCGAATATCGTGTTTGATGAAAGCAACGAACAAGTAGGATTGATTGATTGGGGCTCGTCTGTTTTTGCACAAATTGACCACCAAGGTCAGTTTGTTGGCAATAATGTAATGGACTTAATGTCGAGTGACATGCAGCAAACTAATGCGCGTTTAGGTGATGTGTATTTTATTGGCGATGATCAGCTCAATGGTGGCTTATCTTCTGTAAGATTCGATGAACAAGGTCTGGCAAGCACTTTGTATGCACTAGCATCAGGTCAATCAAGCCGTTTTGGGCATAAAGTTATCAGTCCAAATTCTCTTGGATTACCCCAAGAACTTGCCAAAACCTTAACTGCAATGATGAGTGATTCACCTAAAATACGTGAGAAGGGGGGGGACTATTTTATTAACAATATGCAATACATAAAAAACCTAGTGTTAAATGAAAATATTCGTCATCTGCATACTTCGTTGATACCTACTCGTGTTAGTCAAGATTACAAAGAAATTGATACAGTAGTTTACAGTTCTCGAAAGTCATTTTTGCGCATTGAGGTTTACCAAACCGAACAAGAGCTTAGATATATCGACGATGCTCAGTTTGAACGCTATTATAAAAATTATATGCAAGGCATGGGGGACACTGAAAAAGCCTTTGTAGCCGCGGTAAGTCGGCTAGGTAAGTATCCGGTAGTCGGAGGGTTAGCTGTAAGGTGGGAAGACACGGGGGTATATATCGACTCTAGTCTGAACTTGTATGATACTACCCTCCAAACCTCATTCGAATCGTCGGTTAATAATGTGGTACATTTTGCTAGGGCCATCAACCGTAACGGTGTTTTTAAATGCTGTATGTTCAATGCACGTGATACGTTGCATGTAGAACGAAGTGATGAAATTAGTGCATTTATACCTGAAAATACCATGCAAATACCCTACGAATTAAGTGCAGTGTCACTTACTGAGCATGACACCCATATGCATTCTTACTTTGAAGATGGAGATGATCCAGACGAATTATTAACACTGCCTAAAAAGTTAATGGCTGTGATCAGTCAGTTAAATAGCATTCATCATACGGGGTGTATCATTTTTGAATCCTTACCTACCCATCTTAAGATACATAGCGATTACAAATTACTAAATCACAGTATGGAATTAGAGTTCAAGAGTTTACTAAAAGATGTTATTGATCTTATTCCGACCATCGAAGGACTTGGTATCTCAGGTTTTATGAAATTGCCGTTCAAAGATACGCGATTTTTTACCCATCAAGGTCAATTACCTGATAAATTTTATCCTAAAGATCCAAATCAACACACTTAGTGGAAATTCCCTTAGTGCACAAAATAGACAGAGAGCTTATGTCAGAAGTAAAACTAGTAGAGTTGTTAACCTTAGATAAAATTGAAGAGGGTTTGTTTCGTGGTGAAAGTTGGGATTTAGGATTCCGTGCTTTATTTGGGGGGCAGGTATTAGGTCAGGCACTTGCGGCAGCTCAACTCACTTTACCTGAGGGTCGAATTTCTCATTCTTTCCATAGCTACTTTTTATTACCTGGAGATGCGAATAAACCGGTAATATTTGATGTTGAAAATGTTCGGGATGGTCGCAGCTTCTCTACTAGAAGAGTAAAAGCTATTCAAAATGGAAGAAATATTTTTTACATGACGGCATCTTTTCAAGCGCCCGAAGCCGGCCTTGCTCACCAGTATGCTGAGATGCCTAATGTACCGCCACCTGAAGATATAAAATCTGATATAGATGAGTTTGGAAGCAATCATGATATGCCTGAACGTATGTGCGAAAGCACCGGTTATCACAAACCTATTGATATGCGCACGGTTGACTACGTTGACCCTGCTAAAGTGATAATACAACAACCGAAACGCTATATTTGGATGAAGGCACAAGAGATGTTGTCTGGCAATATCAACCTTAATCAAGTGATGCTTGCATATGCATCCGATTATCATCTTTTATCTACAGCTCTTCATCCTCACGGGGTATCTACTCGAGATAAAAATATACGTATGGCAACGATTGATCATTCTATGTGGTTTCATCATGCCTTCGATTTTGATGACTGGTTATTATATTGCGCTGAAAGTCCCTTTTCTGGTGGTGCTAGAGGATTGGTTAGGGGACAGTTTTTTAATCGTGAAGGCAAGTTAGTCGCTTCAACTATGCAAGAAGGCTTACTGCGTCAAATAGGAGAAGACCAATGATTTATTCTTTAGGTGATGATGATGTTCAGATTGCAGAAGGTGTATTTGTTGCGCCTGGTGCCCATGTTATTGGTAAAGTCGTAATGCAACAGAACAGCAGTGTTTGGTTTAATGCTGTGGTTCGCGGTGATTGTGATGTCATTACAATCGGTGAAAACAGTAATGTACAAGATGGTTCAGTATTACACACCGATGTGGGTGTACCTTTAACTATTGGTAAAGGCGTCACAATCGGTCATAAGGTAATGTTGCATGGCTGTGAGGTAGGGGATTACAGTTTAATAGGGATTAACAGTGTGATCTTAAACGGTGCGAAAATCGGTAAGTATTGTGTTATAGGTGCGAATAGTTTAATCACTGAAAACATGCAAATCCCCGATGGCTCACTAGTGATGGGGTCACCTGCTAAGATTATTAAGCCTATTCCAGAACAGCAGCAGAAAATGCTTGAACAATCTGCACAGCATTATGTTGATAATGCCAAACGTTTTTTAACTCAATTAAAATCAGCTTGAATTTTAAGACAAAAAAATGCCCGATACTATTACTAGTTCGGGCTCAGAGGAGTGGCTCTGTTAGAGCCGTGCGCTAACTATAAAAATCCTTCATTAAAGTGAATTCATGAAACTTGGTCTTTAATAATAGAACAACTGTGTGTAAAAAATAAATATTTATAAAACTTAATTTTATTATCTATTTAAATCAATGTTTTAATACTTTTATACAGCTTAATACAAGTGCTTGTATTTTGCTGTTGAATACTTTAACAAGTTTAATGGTGCTGTTGTAAATGAGTATTTATCTTATTTATCCTCGGTATACCTGTATTGTAGCTATGAGTTTATGCTGCAAGAATCAATTTATAAAATCAGTCAATTTTTGGATTATCTATGTCTCTATCATTTTCATCTTTTATACCTCCAACCCGAGTACTCATGGGGCCAGGTCCTTCAGACGTATATCCACAAGTTCTCAAAGCTTTAGCTAGGCCTACAATTGGCCATTTGGATCCAAAGTTTGTTGATCTAATGGATGAAGTAAAGCAGTTATTACAATACGCATTTAAAACTAACAACGCATTAACTATGCCTATTTCTGCACCAGGTTCAGCTGGTATGGAGTCTGTTTTTGTTAATTTAGTTGAGCCAGGCGATAAAGTGATTGTGTGTCAAAATGGTGTGTTTGGGGGACGTATGCAGCAAAATGTAAAGCGTTGCGGTGGTCAAGCCATTATGGTGCAAGATGAATGGGGTAAACCTACAGACCTGAATAAAGTAAGGGAAGCATTGCAAGCTAACCCTGATGTTAAAGCAGTGGCTTTTGTTCATGCCGAAACTTCAACAGGTGTGTTGAATGATGCTAAAGCATTATGCCAACTGGCCAAAGAGTTTGATTGTTTAACCATAGTTGATGCTGTGACATCTCTAGGTGGCAGCGAGTTAAAAGTTGATGATTGGCAGATTGATGCGATTTATTCGGGTACCCAAAAATGTCTTTCTTGTGTTCCAGGTTTATCTCCTGTTTCTTTTAGTGAACAGGCCATCGCAGTTATTAAACAACGTAAGCATCCGGTGCAAAGCTGGTTCTTAGATATGGACTTAGTGATGGGTTACTGGGGGAAGGGGGCTAAACGCGCTTACCATCATACCGCCCCAGTTAATAGTATTTATGCGTTACACGAATCGCTGTTAATATTGCAACAAGAAGGACTACAACCGACTCATGCGAGACACCTTAAAAACCACCTTAGCTTAAAAGTAGGGTTAGAAAAATTAGGGCTAGAATTTGTTGTTGATCAATATTATCGTCTACCTCAACTGAACATGGTACGTATTCCAGAAGGTGTCGATGATGCTGATGTTCGCAATAGATTACTGAATGAGTTCAATTTAGAAATTGGTGCTGGCTTAGGGGCATTGGCTGGTAAAGTATGGAGAATCGGTTTAATGGGCTGTGGTTCAAGTCAAAAGAATGTTGATTATTGTGTAGCTAGTTTAGACACGGTACTTAACTAAATAAGTCAATTATTATAAATAAGGGGTAATTGTCGACAGTTAACCCTTGTTATTTTCAATAGCAAGCTATATCATCGTTTCATGTTTATTTATTGTCGACAATGATTTATTGCAAATATTAACAAACACATCACCTGGTATCACTCGAGCAGACACGGTATTCACCGATATCCGGCAACGTATTGTTGAGGGGGATATCTTAACTGGCTCTAAGTTAAGTGAACCAGGTCTCGCCAAATATTACGAAATCAGCCGAAGCACATTACGTGATGCATTATCTCGCCTAGAAGGTTGCGGTTTACTTGAACGCAAAGCCAACATTGGTTATCGCGTGGTGACATTATCGACTGAGCAACTTCTTGAGATTTTTCGAGTTAGAGAATCTTTAGAGGGTATGGCGTGTCGGTTAGCGGCACAAAATATGACTTCAACACAAATTGCTGATTTAAAACATTTACTCGAAGTACACAATCAGAACGAATCTTTGAAGCAAGGTCAGGCTTACATTCAAGAAGAAGGGGGGTTAGACTTTCATTTTCGCATAGTGATGGGCAGTGGCAACAAACTGCTAATCCGGCTTTTATGTGAAGAACTATATTATTTGGTCCGCATGTATCGTTACCAGTTTGGAATGGCCAGTCCCCGCGCTAAAAGAGCCTTTTCTGAACATCATCACATTATTCAAGCCATCGAAGATAAAGATGGCGAACTGGCTGAAATACTAATGCGTAGGCATATTTCAGCATCACGAAAAAACGTAGAAAAAAGGATGAATACCTTATGAGCACTCCTGGACAACGCTTTCGTCAAGCACTAAAAGACAATCAACCTTTACAAATCGTTGGCACTATCAACGCGTATACAGCGATGATGGCTAAACAAATTGGGCATCAGGCTATCTATCTTTCAGGTGGTGGGGTTGCGAATGCATCCTATGGGTTGCCAGACTTAGGTTTGACGTCTTTAAATGACGTCTTGGTGGATGTTCAGCGAATTACTGCTGCCTGCGACTTACCTTTATTAATTGATATTGATACAGGTTGGGGCGGGGCTTTTAACATTGCTAAAACCATACGTGATATGGAGAAAGCGGGTGCTGCAGCTGTGCATATGGAAGACCAAGTGGCGCAAAAGCGCTGTGGTCATCGCCCCAATAAAGAAATTGTTTCCACTGAAGAAATGGTGGATCGCATAAAAGCTGCTGTTGACGCCCGCACCGATCCTGATTTTTTCATCATGGCTCGTACTGATTCTTTTGCTCAAGAAGGATTAGAATCTTCCATCGCACGAGCTAAAGCTTACGCTGCAGCTGGCGCAGATGGTATTTTTGCCGAAGCGGTGCAAACTGAAGAACATTATCGTGCATTTTCTGAAGCCTTAGACGTACCAATTCTGGCAAATATCACAGAGTTTGGTCAAACTGAATTATGGAATAGGAAAGAGTTAGGTGAGTGGGGCGCTGATATGGTGCTGTATCCACTTAGTGCATTTAGAGCCATGAATAAAGCGGCTGAAAATGTCTATCAGTCTATTATGACCCATGGTGATCAAAAAGCTGTGGTTGATACTATGCAGACACGTATGGAACTATATGACTACCTAGGCTATCACGCCTATGAACAAAAACTGGACTCGCTATTTTCTGAAGGCAAAAATAAGTAACTCCGATATAAATCGATTTTTGTTAAACGATTAGAAACCCTAAAACCCTTGATGTGTATTCAGAACAGGGGTTAAAAACATATAAGTTGGAATAAATAATGGCTGAAAAAAAACTAAGTGGTGCTGGTCTTCGAGGCCAAAGCGCCGGACAAACTAAACTGTGTACTGTAGGTAAGTCAGGATCGGGGCTTACTTATTGTGGTTATGATGTCTCAGATTTAGCGGACAACGCAACGTTTGAAGAAGTGGCTTATTTATTATTTAATGGCGAACTTCCCAATCAAGCAGCATTAAATAGCTATAAAGCAGAGTTACTCACTCAGCGTGATTTACCTAAAGCCTTAAAAGAAGTGTTAAAATTGATACCTGCAGACGCTCATCCAATGGATGTGATGCGCACCGGTTGCTCTTTTTTAGGTAATCTTGAACCCGAAGTTGACTTCAGTCAACAAAACACAGCGGCAAACAGATTGCTTGCCGCTTTCCCAGCAATCATGTGTTTTTGGTACAAGTATAGTCATGACGGTGTAGAAATTGATTGTACAACTGATGAAGATTCCATTGGCGGCCATTTCTTAAAGCTGCTCACAGGTGACACTCCCTCAGAGCTTCACAGAAAAGTGATGGATGTATCGCTTATTTTGTATGCTGAGCATGAATTTAATGCTTCTACTTTTACCGCTCGTGTTTGTGCCTCTACTTTATCTGATATGTACTCATGTGTGACCGGTGCCATTGGTTCACTACGTGGACCCCTGCATGGTGGTGCAAATGAAGCGGCAATGGATATGATCCAGAAGTTTAGCTCGCCTGCTGATGCGAAAATACAAATGGCAGGAATGTTAGAGCGTAAAGAAAAAATAATGGGTTTTGGCCACGCTATTTATAGTGAATCGGATCCGCGTAACGTAATAATTAAAGCTTGGTCAGAAAAGCTTGGAGAAGAGTTTGGTGATAGTTCGCTTTACGATATTTCTGTGGCCTGTGAAGAATTTATGTGGGATACCAAAAAATTATTCTGCAATGCTGACTTTTTTCATGCATCGGCTTATCATTTTATGGGTATTCCTACTAAGTTATTTACACCTATATTTGTTTGTTCGCGTTTAACCGGTTGGGCTGCTCATATCATGGAGCAACGTTCAAACAATCGTATCATTCGACCAAGTGCCGACTATATCGGTGCTGAGCCGAGACAAGTAACGGCTATTAGTCAACGCTAAAAGCCTCTTAATTACAGGCCGATAATAATCGGCCTGACTCTCCTTATCTATTCTGTGGGCCTATATATGAATTACGAATATCGCAAACCCCTTCCCGGTTTCACAATAGCTGGAACCAATATTGATTATTTTGATACCCGTGCTGCAGTTGAAGCTATTAGCCAAGGTGCTTACGCAAAATTACCGTATACATCCCGAGTCTTAGCTGAACAACTGGTGCGAAAATGCGCGCCAGATATCCTTACTGATTGCTTAAAGCAGATTGTTTATCGTAAACAAGAGTTAGATTTCCCTTGGTATCCTGCACGTGTTGTTTGTCATGATATTTTGGGACAAACTGCGCTTGTTGACTTGGCTGGCTTGCGTGATGCAATAGCAGATCAAGGCGGCGACCCGTCAAAAGTTAACCCTGTGGTGCCAACCCAATTAATCGTCGATCACTCACTGGCTGTTGAATACAATGGTGATGACTCTGAGGCCTTTGATAAAAATAGAGCCATAGAAGATAGGCGTAACGAGGACCGGTTTCATTTTATTGAATGGACCAAAACAGCGTTTAAAAATGTGGATGTTATTCCTGCTGGTAATGGCATCATGCACCAAATTAATTTAGAAAAAATGTCGCCTGTAATTCAACTTAGAGACGGCGTAGCTTTTCCCGATACTTGTGTAGGTACAGACAGCCATACTCCTCATGTCGATGCATTAGGTGTCATCGCCATCGGTGTTGGTGGTTTAGAAGCGGAAACAGTTATGCTTGGCAGGCCTTCTATGATGCGTTTACCGAATATTGTTGGCGTCAGACTAAGCGGAAAACGCCAGCCAGGTATCACGGCTACAGACATTGTATTAGCAATCACTGAATTTTTACGAAACGCCAAAGTCGTTTCAGCCTATCTTGAGTTTTTTGGCGATGGCGCTGCAGAATTAACCATCGGAGACCGTGCCACTATTTCAAATATGACACCTGAATACGGTGCGTCTGCGGGTATGTTTTATATTGATAAACAAACCATTGATTATTTGAAAATAACTGGTCGCGAGCCAGAACAAGTAGAGTTAGTTGAAACTTACGCTAAACATACCGGGCTTTGGGCAGATGACTTAATCGATGCAGAATACGAAAGAGTATTAGAGTTTGATTTATCGTCTGTAGGTCGCAATATGGCGGGTCCCTCTAGTCCACATCGTCGTCTTGCTACTGCCGATTTAGTTTCAAAAGGCATTGCCTATGCTGTTGAGCAAAAAGAGGGTGAAATGCCCGATGGTGCGGTTATTATTGCGGCTATTACCAGTTGTACTAACACCAGTAATCCACGCAACGTAGTGGCTGCTGGCTTAATTGCTAGAAAAGCCAATGAATTAGGTTTATTAAGAAAGCCATGGGTGAAATCGTCATTTGCACCGGGTTCAAAAGTGGCCAAGTATTACCTAGAAGAGTCAGGTTTATTACCTGAAATGGAAAAGTTAGGTTTTGGTATTGTTGGATATGCATGCACAACCTGCAATGGCATGAGTGGGGCGCTTGATCCTGCTATTCAAAAAGAAGCTGTTGATCGTGATTTATATACCACTGCAGTTTTATCGGGTAACCGTAATTTTGATGGGCGAATTCATCCTTATGCCAAACAGGCATTTTTAGCGTCTCCACCTCTAGTAGTGGCGTATGCTATTGCCGGTACGATGCGTTTTGATATTGAAAAAGACGCGTTAGGTTATGATAAAAATGGTACCGCTATTACCTTAAAAGATATCTGGCCAAGTGACGAACAAATCGATGCGATTGTCTCTGAGTTTGTTAAGCCAGAGCAATTTAAAAAAGTATACGCTCCCATGTTTGATTTAGGTTCGTTCGAACCTGCTGAAAGTCCGTTATATGATTGGCGACCTCAAAGCACTTATATCCGCAGACCTCCATACTGGGAAGGGGCGCTAGCAGGTGAGCGCACCATGAAAGGAATGAGACCACTAGCAGTATTAGGCGACAACATTACCACTGACCATTTATCTCCGTCTAATGCGATTATGTTAGACAGTGCGGCAGGAGAGTACTTACATAAAATGGGATTGCCTGAAGTTGATTTTAACTCTTATGCGACTCACCGAGGTGATCACCTTACCGCCCAAAGAGCGACCTTTGCTAATCCCAAATTGTTAAACGAAATGGTCTTGGAAAATGGTGAAATAAAACCTGGTTCGTTTGCTAGATTAGAGCCTGAAGGCACCGTGATGCGTATGTGGGAAACTATCGAAACCTACATGCAGCGTAAACAACCGCTGATCATTGTGGCAGGTGCTGATTATGGGCAAGGTTCTTCTAGAGATTGGGCAGCAAAAGGGGTGCGATTAGCAGGGGTAGAAGTGATCGCTGCTGAAGGTTTTGAACGTATTCACCGCACTAATTTAGTCGGCATGGGAGTATTACCCCTTGAATTTAAACTCGGAACCACTCGCCATACTTTAGGCATAGACGGCACTGAAACCTACGATGTCATAGGTGATTATGCCGCTGGTGCCACTTTAACCCTAGATATTACCCGTAAAAATGGTGAACAAATGCAAGTCCCTATGACGTGTCGTTTAGATACTGCTGAGGAAGTAAGGATTTACGAAGCAGGCGGTGTACTGCAGCGTTTTGCTCAGGACTTTCTTGAGTCTACTGTGGCATAACGAGTGAATTATAAAGGACATAAAAATATGAGCCATAAACCACAAATAGGTGTTGCTGCAACTTACATGCGGGGCGGCACTAGCAAGGGGGTTTTTTTCAAGCTGACTGATTTACCAGCATCTGCACAGATACCGGGTGAGCCCAGAGATAACTTGTTACTTAGAGTGATTGGTAGCCCCGATCCCTATGGTAAACAAACTGATGGAATGGGCGGCGCCACTTCAAGCACCAGTAAAACCGTGATTTTATCTAAAAGTACTCGGGCTGATCACGATGTAGATTATCTGTTTGGACAAGTATCCATCGATACCGCATTTGTTGATTGGAGCGGGAATTGTGGCAATTTAACTGCCGCCGTAGGTTCATTTGCCATTAGTAATGCATTAATTGACGCCAATCGTATTCCTGAAAATGGTGTATGTGTAGTACGTATTTGGCAAGCTAATATCAACAAAACTATTATTGCTCATGTGCCTATTACTGATGGTCTGGTTCAAGAAACAGGTGACTTTGAATTAGATGGTGTGACTTTCCCAGCAGCCGAGGTTAAAGTGGAATTTGTTGCCCCCGTTGACGGTGATGAAGCCATGTTCCCCACCGGCAAATTGGTTGATGATTTACATGTGCCAAATGTGGGGGATTTTAAGGCCACTATGATCAATGCGGGTATTCCTACTATATTCCTAAATGCTGAAGCGCTAGGGTATGCAGGTATTGAATTACAAGAAGCCATTAATGCTGATGCGGAAGCGCTGAATCGTTTTGAAACTATTCGCGCATATGGGGCGCTAAAAATGGGCTTAATCCAACATATTGATGAAGCGGTTAGTCGTCAGCATACCCCAAAAATTGCTTTTGTAGCGAAACCTGCAGAATACCTCACTTCGAGTGGCAAAACGGTAGGTAGTCAAACTATCGACTTGGCAGTCAGAGCGCTTTCAATGGGCAAGTTACATCATGCAATGATGGGCACTGCCGCTGTTGCGATAGGCACGGCTGCAGCCATACCTGGTACCTTAGTTAATTTAGCCGCAGGGGGAGGAGATATTGAGTCTGTTACTTTTGGTCACCCCTCTGGAACATTAAAAGTTGGCGCGCAAACCGAATTTCATAATGGAACTTGGACAGTAAATAAAGTGTCAATGAGCCGAAGTGCAAGAAAACTTATGAAAGGTGAGGTTTATATACCTAGTGATTGACTTTAAATTGATCTTGTCTGTTAATTGCTTTGATAAATATCAAGAACATCCATCAACATTCTAAAAGGTCAAAACTTGAAAGTGAATATTTTAACATTACTTATTATCGCCAGCATTTTTATTGTGACTGGTTGTAGTAACCCCGAAGAACAACATAATAAATTGGAACAAAGTCTACCTATGACAGAAACCGTATCAGAAGCCCCCTTGTGGTTGGAAAAAGTAGAAGGCAAGCAAGCTTTAGATAAGGTAAATGCTTGGAATAAAGTGACCTTAGATAAACTGATGGCTGATAAACGTTATACTCAGTATCTTGATTCTGGATTAGAAATCGTCAATGCCAAAGATAAAATACCTTATGGCACTTATCGTGGTGGTTTTGTTTACAATTTTTGGCAAGACGAAAATCAGGTTCGAGGCATGTTGCGAAGAACCACTTTAGATGAATACACCAAGTCTCATCCTAAATGGGAAGACTTGTTAAGCATTGATAACCTTTCTACTTTAGAAGAAAAAAATTGGGTATTCAAAGGTACGCAATGTTTAGAGAGTAATTACGACCGTTGCCTCTTATCCCTTTCTGATGGTGGGAAAGACTCTGCCGAAATGCGAGAGTGGGATCACTCCAAACAATCTTTTGTCGAGAATGGATTTTTTATTCCAGAAGCGAAAACCAGTGTGAGTTGGAAGGATATAGACAATATCAATATTGCCACTAATTGGGGTGAAGACACTCTAACAGAAAGTGGCTACCCTTATATTCTCAAGTCATTACAAAGAGGGCAGGCACTTTCTCAAGCAAAACAAATATTTGAAGGTGAAAAAACAGATGTAGGTGTATGGCCTGTTACTGTTAAGTTTGGCGACAACAATCTAAATATGGTGGTGCGCTCCATCACATTTTTCGAATCGTTATATTTTTGGCTTCCCGATGACGGACGTGATGCGGTTCAATTACCGCTACCTAAAAAAGTAGCATTGCAAGGTGTTTTCAAAGGGCAACTTGTGTTGTCACTCAAGCAAGAATGGTCTCCACAAGGTACAATACAAACCTTTAATAGCGGCGATCTGGTGTCCTTTGATCTGGAGCATTGGCTGCAAAAACAAGAAATAAAAAACTTACATCTAGTTTATCATCCTGATGAACGAGCCACTATTGATGGCGTGTCTATTACAAGTAACAAACTAGTTTTAACCTTGTTAGAAAATGTAGTCAGTAATATATATATTTATGATTTTGATAATAAATGGTCACATATAAAATTAGAGATGCCTGAAAACGGTTCAATGTCTGTTTCATCAGCCAATCTTGATAGCGATACTATTTTTATTAATCAAGAGAGTTTTGTAGCGCCTGATACCTTATTTAAAGTTGATGTAAAAAATATAGATATTATTGCGATTAAATCTATTCCAGCCCGTTTTGATGCGTCAAATATTGTAGTTGAACAATTTGAGGCTAGATCAAAAGACGGTGAAAAAGTTCCCTATTTTGTAGTCAGACATAAAGACATACAATTTGATGGCACAAACCCTACATTGCAATATGCTTATGGTGGGTTTCAAGTATCACTAAAACCTAGTTATTCAGGGTTGCTGGGTAAAAACTGGCTCGAACAAGGCGGCGTTTATGTGTTGGCAAATATTCGTGGTGGTGGAGAATTTGGTCCAAATTGGCATCAAGCAGGTCTTAAAACTAAACGTCAGGTTATTTTTGACGACATGATTGCTGTGGGTGAAGATATCATCGATAAAAAAATCACTTCATCTAAACGCCTAGGCATTATGGGAGGTTCTAATGGTGGTCTGTTAATGGGGGTTATGTACATTCAAAGACCAGACCTATGGAATGCGGTTATTTGCCAGGTACCTTTGTTGGATATGTTGCGTTATCACAAATTACTAGCAGGGGCTTCCTGGGTTGATGAATATGGTAGTCCTGATGTCGCTAATGAACGCGCGTTTTTAGAAACGATATCACCGGTGCATAACATTGACTCCAAGGGTGACTACCCTTCAATTATGTTTGTTACCTCTACCAAAGACGATAGAGTTCATCCTGCACATGCAAGAAAAATGGCTTATCTGCTAGAAAAGCACGGTCATGATTTTGAATATTATGAAAATATTGATGGAGGGCATTCGGCGTCGGCTAATTTACAAGAAAGAGCAAATAGAACCGCTTTAGAATATACTTTTTTATCTCAAAAATTAATGGATTAATATCCTTATGACAGCTTAATTATGATGCTCCCATTACAATAACAGTTACTTAAGTTGATTCATTCTATGTTCATAGCTGTGAATGCATCATATTTTGAATTTATTTGAAAATGTCTGTTTATCGAGGTTATATATGCGTATATGTTTCTTGTTTTTGTTCACGTTAATGATTGGCAGTGCCATCGCTAAAGACCATATCAATGGGCAACAACATAGAACAATTGAAGTCTCAGGAGTGGGCAACATACTTACTGTGCCAGATCGCTTTAGTTTTAGTTTGTCAATTGAACAAAAAGGTAGAGTGGCTTCAGAATTAAACATGGCAATCGTCGAAAAAACAAATTCAGTGGTGCAGGCTTTAATTAAGATCGGAGTCGATAAAAAAGCAATTCAATCATTACAAGTAAAGTTTAATCCTTGGGTTGAATACAATGACAATAAACGCGAGCAGAAGGGATTTATATTAACCAGACAAGTTACCGTCACCTTGAAAACCTTAACCCAATACGAACAGTCTATAGACGCGGTATTAAGTCTAGGTGTCAGTCACATTAATGAATTTAGTTTCTCAAACAGCCAAGCTGATGAAAATTATCAAGGAGCATTAAAACATGCTTTGTTAAATGCTCAGCAGCGCGCCACCGATATGGCTAGCGTATTGGGCTTGAAATTAGCGGGTGTAATATCCATATCTGAGCAATCAACAGGAGCATTAGCGCCAATAGCGATGGGTATGCGACAGTTACAGGCATCAGAAAGCTACCAACCCGGAGAAATGACGACACATGCAAGGGTAAAAGTTATTTTTGCTCTGAAAGAGAATCATAAATAGTTACATTTTAATTAGGGTTAGATTAATGAAAGAAAACAAGCAGCAACACTATTCAGAATTGGCTCAACAGGTAGAAGCAATAGTTGCTGGAGAAAGTGATTTTGTTGCCAATATGGCGAATATTAGTGCGATTCTTTATTGGGCTTTAAATAACGTCAATTGGGCTGGATTTTATATAATAAAAGAAGACCAATTGGTTTTAGGACCATTTCATGGGCAACCAGCTTGTATACGTATACCAATCGGAAAGGGAGTGTGTGGCACCGCAGTATCAGAAAACTGCATTCAATTGATTGACGATGTGCATCAATTTTCTGGACATATTGCTTGTGACGCCGCATCTAATTCAGAAATAGTGTTACCAATCCGCCATAATAATCACATTATCGCAGTATTGGACATAGATAGCCCAAATATAGGAAGATTTGATCTTGAGGATAAAACAGGGTTAAGCCGGATCGTAGAAATATTGCAAACAACTTTATACAATGCAGGCAAAGAAGAAACTAGGCGGGGTGCATAGTGAAACATACGATAGATATTCACGTTGTGCTCGCCACTGTTGAAGACATGGATTTTTGGGATGAAAGAGCGAGTGAAGCAACAGATAGGATGAATACTATTCTTCATATGCTTTACGATAAGGCACATGAAGACATAAATTCCACCTCTTTAGAGAACATGATCCAATATATTTGGGAAAATTGGCGAGAAGATGCGCATTTACTCGATATAGATGAAGATGATTTGTATGACTGGGTTGACCAGCTTCTAGCAACTTGGGATGATGAGCACCAAGAACCCCGTTAACACACTAACTAACTAGAAGACTGAATGGACAATCCACAAAAATTTTCGAACAGCAAAGAAGTCATTGGCTTTTTAGTTGAACAATTTCCCGCTTGTTTTAGTAATAAAGGTGATGCTAAACCTTTAAAGATAGGTATTTTTCAAGACTTAGCTGAGCGTTTAGAGAATGATGAGCGTGTTAGCAAAACGTTACTACGCTCATCATTAAGACACTACACTAACAGTTGGCGTTATCTGCATAGCATCAAAAAAGGTGCACAGCGTATTGATTTAGATGGCAAAGATGTAGCTGCTATTGAAGATGAACACGTTGAACACGCTAAAAAGCAACTTGATGAAAGCAAAGCCAAAGTTGCAGAAAAGCGTAAAGAGCTTAAAGCTGCTGGTGCTGATGTAAAACCCAGTTATAAAAAGAAAGAGCCGCCTAAGTTTAAACCTACTTCTAAAGTAGTGATTAAAGAGCAAGCCAAGGTTAAGCAACCAACCGCTGAAAGATTAGAGCAAGAACATATTGTCGCAGGAACCGCTGTGACAGTGAAGATTGGCAAGAGCCCGATGCCAGCAACTATTACTGATGTCAGTAAAGATGGCATTCAAGTGCAACTAGATACAGGAATGGTGGTCAAAGTTCAGTTGGAAAACTTGAGGTTGGCTCGTTCAAAGAGGTAATAAATGATTAAATCAATTCGTATATCTGTGGCATCAGCTTTATTGGTGATGAGTTATGGCTCTATAGCAATAGAGAGTAGTTTGGGTGTTAAAGACTTACCCAAATTGACCCAAGAGTCGCAACACGTAGCGTCAGCAAAAAGAGTGACATCACAATTTTTACGCGCCCACTACAAACAAATTGATTTAGACGATGAGTTGTCGATCAAAATTTTTGATCGCTTCATCCGCTCTTTAGATTTCAATCGCAATGTTTTTAGTGCTGAAGACATCAAGGGTTTCTCTGCTTACAGAGTTAAGTTTGATGATGCGATTGAGCGGGGTAACTTAAGTATTGCTTATGAAATTTACCAACTTAACATGCAACGTCGTACCGAGAGATACGAATACGCTCTTAGCCTATTAGATAATGAATTTAATTTCGAATTGCCTAATGACAAGTTTACTTATGAACGTGAAGAAGCACAGTGGGCTAAAAGTAATAGCGAATTAGATGAATTATGGCGTCAAAGAGTCAAATACGACGCACTTAATTTAAAGCTAGCCGGGAAAGATTGGCCTAAAACCCAAGAATTATTGACTAAACGCTATCAGCGCGCAATCAAACGACTAACCCAAACGTCTAGCGAAGATGTCTTTCAAACCGTTATGAATTCGTTTGCCCGCAGTATTGAAGCACATACTAGCTACCTATCGCCCCGCAACGCAGAACGTTTCCAGATGGAAATGAACCTCTCTTTTGAAGGTATAGGCGCAGTATTACTCAGCGAAGATGACTTCACTACCATTCGCAGCGTTGTGCCTGGCGGTCCCGCAGATTTATCTAACAATATTAAGCCCGAAGATAAGATTGTTGGTGTTGCCCAAGCTGATGATGAATTCGTTGATGTGATTGGTTGGCGTTTAGATGAAGTGGTAGAGCTTATTAAAGGGCCAAAAGGTAGCATTGTAAAGCTACAAGTTGTTAAAGGTTCATCTGGAACTTCAGTACCAGTAGTGGTTACGCTTACGCGAGATAAAATAAAGTTAGAAGATAGAGCCGCGAAATCTGAAGTTTATATCCCCAAAGATGGTCCAAATAAAGACCAGAAATTAGGTGTTATCTCGATTCCTTCCTTTTATAACAACTTACACAAAGACGTTGAAAAGGAAATTGAAAGTTTAAATGAACAAGGCGTACGTGGCATTATTGTTGATTTGCGTGGCAATGGTGGTGGTTCTTTAGCTGAATCAACTCTGCTTTCAGGCTTGTTTATAGATAAAGGCCCTGTGGTACAAATTCGTGATGGCGCTGGACGTATTCGACTTGAAAAAGACGTAGATGGTAAAGTGTTTTATGATGGACCATTAACTGTATTAGTTGACCGTTACAGTGCATCTGCATCAGAAATATTTGCGGCCGCTATGCAGGATTATAATCGCGCTTTAATACTAGGTGAACAGACCTTTGGAAAAGGCACCGTGCAGCAGCACCGACCTTTAGGCCGTATTTATGACTTGTACGAAAATCCATTAGGTAGTGTGCAGTTTACTATTGCCAAGTTCTATCGAATAAATGGTGGCAGCACTCAGCATAAAGGTGTTATTCCAGATATTTTGTTCCCATCTGTAATAGATCATGCCGATTGGGGAGAAAGCCAAGAAGAGAATGCCCTCCCTTGGGACAGTATTGCTAGAGCCAATTACACCACTTTTGGCGAAAATAAAAATACTGTTAAAGGTTTAACAGACTTGCATAACCAAAGGATTAAGAAAGAATTCAATTACATTTATGAAGATGTAGAGCGTTACAAAATTAAAAAGGAAGATAAAACGATTTCTTTAGTCGAAACAGAACGTCTTAAAGAGAAAACTGAAATAGAACAACGTAATCTTATGCGAACTAATGAACGTCTGGTTCGCCTCGGTTTAGAAAAAGTTGACAACTTAGATGACCTACCGGAGGAACTTGAGACCGTTGATCCGTTTTTAGAGGAAGCGGCGAATATTACTTACGACGTATTGACCATGGGTAAATACGCCATTAATAACAAAAAATAATAAACAAAGGGCTGCTATGTGCAGCCCTTAACAATTCAATAATAAAAATAATAAGAAGGGCGACACATGGCTGCACGTGGAGAGTTTTCATCTCGAATGGGATTTGTGCTTGCTGCCGCTGGCTCGGCGGTAGGATTAGGTAATATTTGGGGGTTCCCGACTCAAGTTGCCAGTAACGGTGGTGCAGCATTTGTGCTGGTTTATATTGTTTTAGCTTTCCTACTAGCTTACCCCGTGCTGATGGCCGAATTAATAATAGGTCGCGCTACTCGGTCAAATATGGTTGATGCGTTAGGCAAAATATCAGGCAGTAAAATAGGTCGCGCAACAGGTATATGGGGACTTGTAACCGCGACGCTTATCCTTTCCTTTTATGCACTTGTCGCTGGTTGGATGTTGTCTCATGTCTTGCAAACTATCTCTGATTTGTTTGGTCAAGACACCCTTTCTTCATGGTTAGTCACGTCATCAGTTGCTCGAGATATTATCTTTTGTGGTTTATTTTTGTGCCTGACTGCCAGTATAGTAACTGGGGGGGTTAGTCAGGGCATTGAGAGGTGGTCGGTACGATTGATGCCAGCCTTGTTTGTAATTATTGTTCTACTGATAATTTATGTTTCTACATTAGAAGGTGCAAGTGACGGCTGGAAAGCTTATCTACTGCCCAATTTCAGTTTGATAATGAATCCTGAAATATTGATCAGTGCAATGGGACAAGCATTTTTCTCTATGTCATTAGGGGTTGGTACCATGTTGGTATACGGTTCTTATGTCAGCAAAAATGAAAATTTACCTGTCCTTGGCGCCTCAGTCGCGTTAGTAGACATCGGTGTTGCCATATTAGCAGGCATGTTAATCATTCCTGCTATGTATGTTGCGTTAAATAATGGCATAGAAATATTTTCTGCAAGCGGAGAGCTCATTAACGAGGATAGTTTGATCTTCATTGTACTGCCTGCTTTATTCGATACCATGGGTACAATTGGATTATATGTCGCTTGTGTATTTTTCTCACTGATGTTAATTGCCGCTTTGACATCATCAATATCCATGTTGGAAGTACCTGTTTCATATGTTATTGAAAGTAAAGGTTTAAATAGGAAACGTGCTGTTTGGACAATAACCTTGATTGTTTTTGCTATTAGCTCAACGATTGCTTTTAATATGGCCTCGTTATTTGGTTTTGTGATTACTCTAACAACAAAATATAGTCAGCCCTTATTGGGACTGGTGTTATGTGTTTTTGCTGGATGGGTATGGAAACGTGACCAAATTTTAGCTGAATTAAAGCATGGTGACGAACAGGCTGATAAAAGTTTATTTTGGAAAATATGGCCTTGGTATGTACGTTTTGTATGTCCAGTGGTTATTGCCATTATGTTCTACCGCTCGATAGCGGGTTAGTTCCAGAAAAGAGATTTAACCCATTTAAAACTTTCAGGATTGTAAAACGTTATGACAATTGAAAAACCTAAAGTAGAAGCATCGTTATCTGATGCACTCATTCCTATTGTAATTTTAATCACTTTGTTAGGTGGTTCAGTATATTTGTTTGAAGATAATTCTTCTTTTGGCCCAAACCAAATAGCCTTATTGGTCGCCATGGGCATTGCAGCTATTATTGGCCTAAAAAATGGTTACAGTTGGGATGATATTGAGCAGGGTATTATCAAAGGAATTTCTCGTTCTTTAGGTGCCATTCTTATCTTGTTGGCTGTTGGCTCATTAATTGGTACTTGGATGTTAGCGGGTACCGTTCCAACCCTTATTTATTATGGTTTAGACCTGTTGAACCCTTCAATGTTTTACGCCGCTAGTTGCCTGATTTGTGCCATAGTCGCCATGAGTATTGGTAGTTCATGGACTACAGCGGCGACAGTGGGAGTCGCTCTGATGGGGGTGTCAATCGGTATGGGCATGTCAGATGCAATCACCGCAGGTGCCATTATTTCAGGCGCCTATTTTGGTGATAAAATATCACCACTTTCAGAAACAACTAACTTGGCACCTGCTATAGCAGGTACAAATTTGTTTGAACATATCCAATACATGCTGTGGACAACTATACCCAGTATTATAATCACCCTTATCTTATTTGTAGTGATTGGTTTAGGAGCAGATATACCTGATTCATCCAGTGGCATCAAAGAGATGCAAAGTTTGTTGCAACAAGAGTTCAATTTAGGTCTGCATATGTTGATTCCTTTGTTGGTACTGTTAACTATGGCTATAAAAAAAGTACCTGCATTTCCAGCGGTAGCCATAGGCGCATTGTTAGGTGGCATATGGGCTGCGATATTCCAACCTGAAGTTATTGCAAGCTTAGCTGGGGAGGGGGTAAGCGCACTTCGAGGTTCAATAGTTGTAGTATGGACCGCACTGTTTGATGGTGTATCTTTCTCAACCCCCAGCGATACGTTAAACGACTTATTAAGTCGCGGTGGAATGTCGAGCATGCTGAATACTATTTGGTTAATTATGTGTGCCATGACCTTTGGTGCAGTATTAGAAAGAGTGGGGCTGCTTAAAAGAGCGGTAAGTGCATTCTTGAAAGGTGCTACGTCGGCTGGTGATATGATCACTCGGACTATTTTAACCTGTATTGGCACTAATATTATTACTGCTGACCAATATATGGCAATTGTGATGCCGGGCAGAATGTATAAAAATGAATTTGAAAAGCGTGGCTTACATCAATTAAATTTATCCCGTAGTTTAGAAGATGGAGGTACCTTGACGTCTCCACTGATCCCATGGAACACTTGTGGTGTTTATATGCACGGTGTATTGGCCGTCAACCCGTTAGATTATATTTTCTATACCTTTTTCAATTTGATTAACCCAGTGTTAGCTATTATTTATGCTTACTTAGGTATTAAAATCTTACGTATACCTATTCCTGAACTTGATCAGGAACCATTACCAACAAAAGTTTAATATGCAGACTTGTTGTCCGTCAGCAAGTCTAGTATCTCCTGTTAAAACTTATTCATTTTTGAGGATATGATGTCCACTATTATGCCTGCAGTAAAAAAACGTGCCGACTACCGTCAGCCTGACTTTTTAATTGATCACGTAGATCTAGAATTTACTTTGATTGAAACAACCACAAAAGTGATTTGTGTTTCCAAGGTCACCAGAAACGGGTCACATAATAAACCTCTTATCTTAGATGGCGAAGGTATTCAATTATCGTCAGTGAGTATAAATGGCACTGAGTTTGCTGATTATCAGCAAACAGACACATCACTTACAATTGATACGGATATTGATACATTTGAATTACGTATCGAAAGTATTATTAATCCCAAAGATAACTCTAGTTTAGAGGGTTTATACCTTCAAGCTGGTGCATATTGCACCCAATGTGAGGCCGAAGGTTTTAGGAAGATCACTTATTTTTTAGACAGACCTGATGTACTGGCAACCTATGATGTTAAAATTATTGCTGACAAAGTTAATTTTCCCTTTTTACTTTCTAATGGTAACAAGGTCGATTCAGGTGATTTAAGCGATGGTAAACACTGGATAAAATGGTCAGATCCTTTTAAAAAACCTTGTTACTTATTTGCCTTAGTGGCGGGTGATTTCGATCTTTTGGAGGACAAGTTTGTTACTCGGTCAGGTAGAACTATAGCCTTAGAATTATTTGTTGATAAAGGTATGCTTGGCCGAGGACAACACGCACTTGATTCACTTAAAAAGGCCATGAAATGGGACGAAACTGAATTCGGACTTGAGTACGACCTAGATATTTACATGATAGTGGCTGTCGACTTTTTTAATATGGGGGCGATGGAAAATAAAGGGCTCAACGTATTTAACAGTAAATTTGTGTTGGCCGATGCACAAACCGCTACTGATGAAGATTACTTTAATATAGAAGCTGTTATTGCACATGAATACTTCCATAATTGGACTGGCAACAGGGTGACTTGCCGTGATTGGTTTCAATTAAGTTTAAAAGAAGGGTTAACTGTTTTTCGTGATCAGCAATTCAGTGCTGACATGTCTTCGCCTATTGTTAACCGTATTCAAAATGTCAGAGTTATTCGAGAACGTCAGTTTGCCGAAGATGCAAGTGCAATGTCGCATCCTATCAGACCTGATGAAGTGATAGAAATGAATAACTTCTATACCGTAACAGTTTACGACAAAGGTTCTGAAGTAATCAGAATGTTATTTACATTGTTGGGTAAGACAGGTTTTTTAGCGGGTATCAAACTGTACTTTAAGCGATTTGATGGACAAGCGGTGACTTGCGATGATTTTGTGCAAGCCATGGAAGATGCTAATGATAAAGATTTATTACAATTTAGGCGTTGGTATAGTCAATCGGGCACCCCTAAAATTGTGGTTACTGACACATATGATGCTATTTCAAAAATCTATCGAATTGCCTTTGAACAGAAGCACGTGGCTACTTTTGAACAAAAAGAAAAACAGAATTTGGTCATTCCGATTCAATTTAGTCTGTTGAACGATAAACTTGAATCTTTAATATTGGGGGATACTGATCAACAGCAAATGACTTTAGAGTTAAAAGAGACCCAACAATGTCTCGAATTTAACAACGTTGAGTCAAAGCCTATTCCCTCATTGCTGCATGGTTTTAGTGCGCCTGTTAAACTGGATTATCCTTATACCCAGCAGCAGTTAGGAAAAGTTATGTTAGGCTCTTCTGATGAATTTGCTCGTTGGGATGCAGGGCAACAATTATTTAGTAATTGTATCCATGATTTAGCGGGTAAAACTGAACAGCAGCAAACAGTATCAATCGCTGAGACAATCGCGATGTTTGAACCCATCATCGAGGCCAAGGATATCTCGTTGGCATTAAAAGCTGAAATACTGACCTTACCCAGTTTTGAAACTTTGTTTCAACAATTGGACACAGTCAATATTGACGCATTAAATCAATCACGAAAACAACTATTCAAGGCATTAGCGCAAACATTTCAAGCAAACTGGTTGAGCCATTATTCAGCTTTTGAAAAGCAACCTTATGCTTATCAGTCTCAGCAAGTAGAACAAAGAAAAATGCAGAACCTTGCGCTAAAGTATTTAGCGTTGTCTGCACAGCCTGATGTTGAACAATTACTCACTCAGCAATTTAATAACGCAGATAATATGACTGACTCCCTTGGTGTATTAGGAGCAGCACAATTAGGCGACTTGGACTTATTTGAAAAACTGATGTTAGCCTTTGAACAAAAATGGCATGCTGACCCATTAGTTTTAGATAAATGGTTTGCGTTACATGCTAATACCGATCGTTCAGATATTCTGGCGCGAATTAGCATATTGATGGGGCACAGCCAATTTACAATTAATAATCCAAATAGGGTTCGAGCGTTAATCGGCACCTTTTGCTTTTTTAATGTGGCTGGATTTCACAACATCGATGGCACTGGGTATAAATTTGTAGCAGATTATCTTATTAAATTAAACGAGGTTAACCCCCAAATTGCAGCTCGTCTTATCACTCCTTTAATACAGTGGCAAAAAGTCGATAAAACAAGGCAACAACTTATGCAACTTCAACTTATGCGTATCGGTGATACAAAGGGGTTGAGTAAAGACTTATTTGAGAAAATATCCAAAAGTTTGCCTAGAGGCTTTTGAGCATAGACTAAGAACAGAAAAATGCAGACTTTTTATTTTACCTTGTCGCTCAAATACGACTTATGCGAGCGACTCTATATTCCCGGCATCAATAGCGTTATTATTAAAGATGACAACGGTAAAAGAATCCAATTGCCCGTCAGAAACTTACGACTTCACGTCAGTCCGATTGGCATTAAAGGTAGATTTAGATTGATGGTTGATGAAAATAATAAAATTATGAGTTTTGAAAAGATCACATAACGCCCCGAATGTTTGTAAAATAATTTGCATAAGTATTTAGGGGATTTATACTTTAAAGGCCCTTATGGGCCTTTTTTATGCGCTCAATATGCATACCTATGAATTTTGTTAAAATTAAGTAAATATAAGTCTTTTATTGCGTGATTATATTAGCGAGAATAAGCGACTAAATACAAAAAACTGTATATATCTCAGTCTTTTGTCTAATCTAGTATGGCTAATATCAATAACGTTAGCATGCTCGGTAACTACAAATTTTCCTACTACTAACAAGTTATAAATAATAGGTAAAAACATGACGGTTGCAGATAACCAACATTCAGTTCTACTTGAAAATGTCTATCATCTAATTAATAAAAAGGTCGCGCCAGATCGAATTGAACAGGTCACAAATTTCTCCAAAATACTCTTCAAGAACATTGCTCATGATGATTTAGATAATCGCACTGAGGACAATCTGTACGGTGCAACCTTGAGTTTGTGGAATCAGTTTGTGGATTATCAAGGTGATGCACCATTTATTCGCGCTTTTAATCCAGCTATCAGTAAACATGGTTGGCAATCAACGCATACTATTGTAGAAATCATTGTTACGGATATGCCGTTTTTAGTGGATTCAGTACGAATGGCACTGAATAAAATGGGAATAACAGCACACTTGTTATTGCATTGTCCTATTGGACTGATGCGAGATGAACAACATACATTTGCTTCCTTCGAAAATTCAAATAGTAAAAAGAAAGAAGTTCTCAGACAAACCGTATTTCTGATTGAGGTAGACCGACAAACATCAAAACTTGCTTTAGAGCAACTTAAGGATGAACTGATGTCAGTGGTGAATGATGTTTCTATGGCTGTGCAAGATTGGCAACCGATGCGAACCCGGTTACGCACTATTATTGAGGAATTTAAAACCAGTCATTGTCCCATTTCGGTAGAGCAGAAAAAACAAACTGAAACATTTTTGGCATGGCTTAATGATCATAATTTCACATTAATGGGATACCGTTCGTATAGCGCTAAAGGGATAAAAGGGGATTACCGTTGGGTAGCCGATAATGATTCCAGTCTGGGCTTAATGAAAAACTCAATAACTAATCGTGATAGAGTTTTGTCGAATATTCCCCCTTCAGCTAGAGAAGAAGCATTAAGTAAAAATCCGTTAATGCTAACTAAAACCAATTCACGCTCTAGAGTTCATCGTCCTGCTTATTTAGATTACGTAGGTATCAAACGTTTTGATGAAGCAGGTAAAGTTATCGGTGAAGACCGGTTTATCGGATTATACTCAGCTTCATTTTATAATAGCAGTGCAACACAATTACCCGTATTACAGGAGAAAATTGACGCTATTTCTGAATTGTCCGGTTTTGATCCTGACTCACATGGGCATAAAGCATTTCTAAATATCATTGAAACCTATCCCCGAGATGAATTATTGCAAGGCAGTGTAAAAGAACTCGCAAATATTGTATTAGGCATTTTTCAAATGCAAGAGCGAGGTATTTCTAGATTATTTGCACGTAAGGATGTGTTCGGCCGGTTTGTGTCATGCATGGTGTTTGTACCTAGAGAGCGCTACAACACTCAGTTGCGAAAAGACACTCAGATACTGCTAAAAAAATCATTTGCTAGTGAAGAAGAGGTTGAATTTACCACTTATTTTTCAGAGTCTGTATATGCGAGAACGCATTACATTGCCAGAGTGAAAAACAATAACGCGGAATATAATGTGAAGGATATCGAGAAAAACATCATCGAATTGAATAAAAGCTGGGATGACAGATTAGCTAACACTATTCGTAATAATCATGGCGAAGCTAAAGGCAAAAGACTTGAACAGAGATATGTCAATGCCTTTCCTAGCAGTTATAAAGAATACAATTTGCCCAGTGCTGCGTTAGTAGATATCGAAAAACTGGAGTTACTCAATACCGAACATACTTTAGACATGTTGTTCTACAGACCCCAAGAAGAAGGGCCTGAAAGCAAAGCCGTTAGGTTAAAACTATTTCATAAGAATGAGCTTATCCATTTGTCTGCTGTTTTGCCTATGCTTGAAAATTTTGGTTTACGTGTCATTGATGAAAGTCCTTTTAAGATAAGTCCCAATGAAGAAAAAGTTAACTGGATCATGGATTTCTCGATGTTACATAACACCAGTAATGATATGGATATGGGGCAAGCACAGATGTTGTTTCAAACAGCATTTTCAGAGGTATGGTATAAGGCTTTAGAAGATGACCCGTTTAACCGTTTAGTTTTAGGTGCAGGGCTAACTGGCAGAAATGTAACTATCTTACGTTCTTACGCAAAATATATGCGTCAAATAGGTACATCCTTTAGTCGTGATTACATTGCAAACACCTTAGCAAACTATCCAAAAATCGCTACTTTGTTGGTCCAATTATTTCATCAAAAATTTGACCCTAAAGTTAAGCGTAGTAGTAAAATAGAAGATACAACGCTTATTACTATTAAAGAACAATTAGACAACGTTTCTAATTTAGATGACGACAGGATTATTCGTCGTTACTTGGATTTGATTTTAGCCACACTTCGCACTAACTTTTATCAAAAAGATGAACTGGGTAATCAAAAACCTTATATTTCATACAAAATGTTGCCTGAACTTATTCCAGAGATGCCATTACCTAGACCAAAATTTGAAATCTTTGTTTACTCACCTCGAGTTGAAGGTGTGCATCTAAGAGGCGGCAAAGTAGCGCGAGGTGGATTACGTTGGTCAGACAGACAAGAAGATTTTAGAACAGAAATTTTAGGCTTAGTTAAAGCTCAACAAGTTAAAAATACTGTGATTGTGCCAGTTGGAGCCAAAGGTGGATTTGTTTGCAAAAACTTACCTATGGATCAGGGCCGAGAAGCGTTTCAAAAAGAAGGTCAAGAGTGTTACAAAATATTCATCCGTAGTTTATTGGATATCACTGATAACATAGTTGAAGGCAAGGTTGTAAATCCAAAAGATGTGGTCAGGTTAGATGAAGATGACGCTTATTTGGTTGTAGCTGCAGATAAGGGAACAGCAACGTTCTCAGATATCGCGAATAGCATTTCTGACGAGTTCAATTTTTGGTTAGGTGATGCGTTTGCCTCTGGCGGTAGTATTGGTTACGACCATAAAAAAATGGGAATTACCGCAAAAGGCGCTTGGGAATCTGTTAAACGTCATTTCAGAGAAATGGATATAGATTGTCAAACTACAGATTTTAGTTGTGTCGCAATAGGTGATATGGCGGGTGATGTGTTTGGTAACGGTATGTTGTTATCCTCGCACACTAAATTAATTTGTGCTTTTAACCATTTACATATCTTTTTTGACCCTAGTCCAAATATTGAGACCTCATATAAAGAAAGAAGTCGATTATTTGAAAATCCTTCTCTGAGCTGGGACGATTATGACAGAAAGCTTATCTCAAAAGGTGGAGATATTTTTAGTCGTTCGGCTAAATCAATTAAACTAACGCCAGAAATGAAAAAGTGGCTGGGCACTAAACAGCAAAGTATGACACCGAATGAACTTATTCATAACGTCCTAAAAATGCCTGTTGATTTACTCTGGAATGGGGGTATTGGTACTTATCTTAAAAGCACCAAAGAGACTCACGCTCAGGTAGGTGATCGTGCCAATGACGACGTACGAGTTAATGGTAATCAATTACAGGCAAAAATAATTGGTGAAGGTGGAAACCTAGGCGCAACACAACTTGGACGTATAGAATTTGCAGCAAATGGCGGTAAGGTAAACACCGATTTTGTTGATAATGTGGGTGGGGTGGATTGTTCGGATAACGAAGTTAACATCAAGATTCTCCTTAACTCTTTAGTGAATGCGGGTGATTTAACGATCAAACAACGTAACAAAATACTTTATGAAATGACGGATGAAGTGGGTGAGTTGGTTATTCAAGATTGTTACCGTCAAACCGAGTCCATATCCATCTCTGCATTAGGTGGAGTAGGCCAATTAAGAGAGCAGTTACGTTTTATTCATGGTTTAGAGCGTGAAGGATACTTGAACAGAGAACTAGAATTTATTCCTGGCGATGATGAGATTTCTGAAAGATTGGCGAAGTCTACAGGTTTAACCAGACCTGAGTTATCAGTACTGATTGCTTATGGAAAAATGGTTATGAAAGAGAAATTTAACGTCGCATCGATTACTGATAATCCATATCACGGAAAGTTATTAATTGAAGCTTTTCCTAAGAAGCTTCAAGAAAACTTTTCTGCGCAGATGCAATTGCACCCGCTTAGAAGCGAAATTATTGCTACAAAATTAACCAATAATATTATTAACGATATGGGCATGAACTATGTCTTTAGGATCCAAGAAGAAACAGGAGCTGGAGTTGATGAGATTGCCACAGCTTATTCTGTAGTTAAAGGCATTTTTGGGATGCAAAGTTTGTGGGATGAGATCGAGAATTTAGACAATAAGGTATCCTCAGAAGTACAATTACGTATGCTCGACAGCATGCGAAGAACCTTGCGCCGTGCATCAAGATGGTATCTGCGTCACGGTAGTAAGACCTTAAGTATCCAAGATTCTATTGACAGTTATCGCACAACTTTCGAAGACTTGTTCGCTAATATTCAGGATTATTTGGTAGAAAGTGAATATGAACAACTAGAAAACGCTACCCGTGTACTGAAAACTGCTGGTGTACCAGATTTAATTGCATACCGAGTTTCTTCACTTAGCAATATGTTCCCTTGTATGGACTTAGCTCAAATTGCAGAATCTGATAAACGCGATATAAAACTGATTTCTAATTTATACTTTAAACTAGGTTCAAAACTTGAATTACATTGGTTCTTGTCTCAAATTGATGGTCAAGCAGTGAGTAATCATTGGCAAGCATTGGCGCGGGCTTCGTATCGCGAAGAGCTCGATTGGCAGCAAAGATCGATTACTGCAGTGTTGTTAGCATCCAATCCAAAAAATAAAGATGCAGAATCAATTCTAAATAATTGGATGCTCAACAACCAAGTTCTACTCGATCGCTGGTATCATATGATGTCTGAATTTAAAACCAGCAGTACTCATGAGTTTGCTAAGTTTTCAGTTGCTCTTAGGGAGTTAATGCTGCTGAGCATCAACGCCAACAACTGATAATAGGGCTTATCTATTTAAGCCCTTTATATTTAACAACGCCCTGGTTTTCGTTAATACGTGCTAGGGCTTTTTTATGATTAAAGAGAAATTATGTATTCCATCATCCAAAAATTATTGTTCACCCAAGATCCTGAGTGGAGCCATGACTTCACCATTAACTGGCTTAAGCGCACCCAACACAATCTATTAAATTGTTTATATAAACAAAAATTAGCTGATAAACCGGTGCAAGCATTAGGTTTAACGTTTAAAAATCCTGTTGGACTAGCCGCAGGACTAGATAAAAACGGAGAATGCATTGATGCATTTGCAGCCATGGGTTTTGGCTATATTGAAATCGGAACCGTCACCCCTAAACCTCAACTCGGCAATGACAAACCTAGAATGTTTCGATTAGCTAAAGGGCAGGCCATTATTAATCGTATGGGTTTTAATAATAAGGGGGTAGACAATTTAATTGAAAACGTTAAGAACGCAAAATACACGGGTATCTTAGGCATCAATATTGGTAAAAATAAAGATACACCAGAAGAGCATGCGCTGAATGACTACCTAATTTGTCTTCGAAAAGTTTATAACTATGCCAGTTATATCACCGTCAATATATCTTCACCCAACACCCCAGGATTACGAAATTTACAACATGGCCATGCTCTAGATGCGCTGTTAGCAGGCCTTAAAAGTGAACAAAAGTTATTAACCACAGAGTATTCTAAATATGTACCGATCCTCGTAAAGATCGCGCCTGATCTTTCAGACCAAGAGATTGTCGACATATCAAATTCTTTGATCAATGCCAAGATCGACGGCGTTATTGCAACCAACACAACATTAGATAGAACCGAAGTGCTGGGACAGCAAGATGCTGAAGAAATGGGAGGTCTGAGTGGCGCCGTTCTCAACGCTAAGAGCCTTGCTGTGACTGAGAAGCTGGTAGAAGCGATCGCAGGTAGGATAACGGTTATAGGGGTAGGGGGTATTCACTCCGCAGACACAGCAAAAGCCAGGATCAACGCCGGATCAAACTTGATCCAACTGTATACAGCATTGATCTACCAAGGGCCAAAAGTGATCAGGGAGATCGTGGATTCTATATAATGATCCTGCGAAGATCTGCTTCTTTTAGACTAATTAAAAAGGTAATAAATCGCCCAAAGGCTAAAAACATATGTTATTTTTTTAATTGTGATTAACAACAGAGATTATTCAGTTTTATGCTACACCCCATGTCAGATTGGTATTGGTTTTCTGAAAATAGTCAACTTAAGTTGTCTATGGGAGAAGAGTGGCAGTGTACAACTGCATATGGAAAACAACAGATTATAGATTTGCCAAAGTCACAGCAGTTGTTTAGCTTATATGATACAGAGTGTTATCTATTATTAGCTGAGCATTTAGTGGCCAATGGTGGCCACTTTTCAGACGCACAACTCACGCATATTTTAATCAATGCGACTGCAGCAACAATGTTTCACAAACCAGTGTCACCTAAAAGTTGGTTTTTAGATGAAATTGAATCCTTCGGTTTTCATCACAGGTTAGCCAGAGTCATCAATAAATTTAATTCAGCTGTGGTATTGGTTTTGACTGATGAACATAATTTAGCTACCTGTATGCTGATATCTTCGAAGCTACAACTGAGTGAAAATAAATTTCTAAGACAGTTTGATTTGATTAAGCTGGCAAAAAATCGCCTTGAACCTTTGTTGGCCGAAATCACCTCACAGCTAACTGCATAACTCATCCCATCCGACTGGTAAATAACCCGCACCTTTTAAATGTCGATAAAACATGCGCTTAGTTGACATTTACCGTATAATCGCGCCCGTTTTAATTTATGAGTATCTTGAGTCGCACTATGAGTCTATGTATGTCGTCCGAAACTAATTTTGAATTTTTAATTACTACGTCTAAGGGCTTAGACGGTTTGCTGTTAGAAGAAATAGCAGAGATATGTCCAGACGTCGCACTAAAATCTAAACCCGGACAAGTATTGTTTAGCGGCGAACTCGCTGACGCATATAAAGTCTGTATCTGGTCGCGCTTAGCAAACCGAGTATTAGTTAAACTTGCAGAGGGTGAGGTTAATACTGCAGACGATGTATACAAAGTCACTGACCAAGCAAACTGGCCAACTCATTTTGGTGTAGACGATACATTTATGGTTGACTTTACCGGTACTAACCAAAGCATCAATAATACCCAGTTCGGTGGTTTAAGAGTGAAAGATGCCATAGTTGATCAATTTTCGACTTTTTTTGATGTCCGTCCTTCTGTCAGTAAAGTATCTCCAAACATCAGAATTCAAGCCCGTATGTGGCGGAGCATCTTGGGTGTGTATATCGATTTAACCGGTCAAAGCTTACATCAAAGGCACTATCGCTCTAAAACAGGTATTGCGCCGGTGAAAGAACATTTAGCCTGTGCCATGCTAATTAGAAGCGGATGGCCTAAGAATATGCAATCACCATTGATAGACCCTATGTGTGGTTCTGGCACCATTGCGATAGAAGCTGCGATGATGGCAACCAATATCGCGCCAGGGTTAAAACGCGAGTCTTGGGGATTTGATGCGTGGAAACAACATGATAAGGCTAGCTGGGATAATTTGATACAAGATGCTGAGCTGGCTAGACAGACTCATAACGGTGTTATTTGGGCAAATGATATTGAAAGTTCGATAATTTCGGTTGCCAGAGAAAATGCTGAATCTGCGGGTGTTGCAGACCTAATCAAATTTACTCAACAAGATGCCTGTACCTTAGCATCAGCAGATTTGCCTAGCGGTTACATTGTCAGTAATCCTCCTTACGGTGAAAGATTAAGCGAAACCACCTATCTGATTCCTATTTTCCAGAAATGGGGTAGTTGGTTAAAACAAGAATTTAAGACTTGGCATCTTTCGTTATTAACATCTGACCGTGACTTGTTGCGACAGATGAAATTAGCAGCCAAAAAAGATTACAAACTAATGAACGGTAAATTGGAATGTTTATTAGTTAACTATGAATTAGATGAAAAAAACTGCCAGGTTCGAGAGAATAAAACAGTCAATAATGATTTTTCTAACCGCTTAGCTAAAAATTTGGTGAAAACCAATAAATGGTTAAAAAATCAAAACACCAATTGTTATCGTATTTATGACGCTGATTTGCCTGAATATAATGTTGCCGTGGATAGATATGCAGATTACTTAGTTGTACAGGAATATTCAGCTCCTAAAGATGTGCCTGAACATAAGGCTAAAAGACGTGTACAAGAAGTAATGATGGCTTTGCCTCAGGTAACAGGAATTAATCCCAACAAGATTATTCTGAAAGTCAGAGAGCAGCAAAAAGGGACAAGCCAATATCAGAAAGTATCAGAGCGCAAAGAAACGGTAGAAGTGTTTGAAAACGGCGCTAAATTTCAAGTTAATTTATATGATTACTTGGATACGGGGTTATTTTTAGATCACAGATTGACACGTCAATTATTCCAACAGAAATCTAAGTCTAAGGACGTACTGAATTTGTTTGCCTACACCGGTAGTTTTTCTGTGCATGCTGCTTTAGGTGGTGCAAAATCTGTGACCACTGTTGACATGTCGAATACTTATATTGATTGGGCAAAAGAGAATTTCAAAATCAATAAATTAACTGGGGCTTATGAATTTATACAAGCCAACTGTTTGACATGGCTTAACCGACACAATGGTAAATATGATTTAATGTTTATTGATCCCCCGTCTTTCTCCAATTCAAAACGAATGGAAGGAACATGGGATGTTCAAAGAGACCATATTGCGTTACTTACAGACGCATTAACATGCCTCAATCCTGGTGGAGAAATTTTGTTTTCGAACAACTTGCGCCATTTTAAGTTAGACGAAGCAGCATTGGTTGCGTTGGGATTGAGTATTGAAGATATTTCTAAGCAAACTTTGCCTGAAGATTTTCAACGTAACCCTAAAATCCATCACTGTTGGTCTCTAGTTAAACAATAGGGTGTGTTAAGTTGTGGTTTTAATTTTATATACAGGCCAAGGGTGTAGCCTTTGCGAACAAGCCGAGAGTTTACTTGAAAAAGTAGACAAAAGTGCGGCGTCCATAGTTAAAAAAGTGGATGTGCGTGCCAGCTCTGATTTGTACCATTTATATGGTGCTCGAATTCCGGTTTTGTATCGCGAAGATATACAAAGTGAATTACCTTGGCCATTCGATTCTTTTCAATTAGGTGAGTTTTTACGTTGAGTTTATTGCAGTTAAAAAATGCCAGTATCATCCTTGGTCATCCTCCTTTATTAAATGGTATAGAATTAGTCATTCATCCCGGTGAAAGATTATGTCTAGTGGGCCGCAATGGTTGCGGAAAATCCACTCTTCTCAAAGTTATTGAAGCAGATATCAAGCTCGACGACGGTCAACGTTTAGTGAACAAAGAAGTAAAAATTTCTCGTTTGCCACAAGACCCTCCTGCCAGTGTGGAATGTAGTCTGTTTGATTATGTGGCAGAAGGTCTGGCTGAAGTAGGGGAGTATCTGAAAGGATATTTTCATACGGCTGACTTGGTCGCTGAAGATCCATCTGATGCCAATATGGCTAAACTGGAGTTCTTTCAACAACAACTTGACCACCACAATGGCTGGCAGCTTGAACAACGTATACAGCAGGTATTGACTAAGCTGCAGCTTGATCCAAATCAACAACTGAGCAATTTATCTGGTGGTTGGAGAAGAAAAGCGGCCTTAGCCAAAGCGATGGCAAGTGAGCCAGATATTCTTTTATTAGATGAGCCTACCAACCACCTTGATATTGATATGATCAAGTGGCTTGAAGATGCCATTCTTGGCTACGCTGGAGCGGTAGTATTTGTTAGCCATGACAGGGCGTTTATTCGTAAAGTCGCCAGTCGTATAATCGATTTAGACCGCGGTAATTTAGTCAGTTATCCTGGTAATTATCAGGCCTACCTTGATCAAAAAGCCCATGACTTAGAAGTTGAAGAAACACAGAATGCGCTGTTTGATAAGAAGTTAAGTATAGAAGAAACATGGATAAGACAAGGTGTAAAAGCTCGCCGTACCAGAAACGAAGGTCGAGTACGTGCGCTTAAAGCATTAAGAACAGAACGTTCGCAAAGAGCTAACAAATTAGGAACTGCAAAAGTCAGTGTTAGCGAGTCTAAGAGTTCAGGAAAGATTGTCTTTGAAACAGAGAATTTACATTACATTATTGCCGACAACCTGATTGTTGAATCACTGACAACGACTATTCAAAGGGGGGAAAAATTAGCCTTGGTTGGTCCAAATGGCTGTGGCAAAAGTACCTTAATAAGATTGTTATTAGGCCAATTATCTCCCACATCGGGTGAAGTAAAGTCAGGCTCAAAACTTGAAGTGGCATATTTTGACCAGCATCGTGACCAGTTAGATGGCGAGCTTAAAGTCATTGACGCAATTGCTGATGGAAGACGAGAAGTGACAATTAATGGCAAGACAAAACATGTCATGAGTTATTTACAAGACTATTTGTTCACGCCTGAAAGAGTGAATTCACCTGTTAAGTCGTTATCAGGCGGTGAAAAGAATCGCTTGTTGTTAGCAAAGTTGATGTTAAGACCTAGTAATATGCTTATTCTAGATGAACCAACAAATGACTTAGATGTAGAAACGTTAGAATTGCTGGAAGATACTATATGTAATTACCCAGGCACGGTTATTTTGGTTAGCCATGATAGGGAATTTGTTGATAATGTGGTCACGTCCAGTTATTTCTTCGAAGGCAATGGCATAGTAAGAGAGTTTGTAGGGGGATGCACCGATATCAGTGATTGGTACTCGCAGCAATTGACACAAAAAGTTACACCAGTTGCAACTAAATCTCAATCACAGAGTCCTAAAAGCAGTTCGCCAGAGGTAAAGGGTAAAAAGTTGTCATATAAGTTGCAACTTGAATTAGAATCGTTACCTTTGAAAATTGAAACCCTTGAGCTACAAGTCGAAAGTCTACAGAAATTAGTGAACGACCCAAACTTCTTTACACAAGAGGCGTCAAAATCAGATCCCGTACTTGCAGATTTAGCTGAATCAGAAAAAGTACTAAAAATAACGTATGAAAGGTGGGATGAGATTGAAGGTATGTTCTAATAGTAGATAGCGAAAAATAGACATTACAAATTAACATATTAGCAGTAAGTAGGATTAATTATACATGACTAAAACAAGGCTGTACGCCGCATTATCTTTAGCCCTTTTGGTAACACCTGTTAGCCAAGCCGCTAAGTACAGAGTAGTTGAATTACCTGTTGCAAATGAAGGACGAAATAGTTTCCCTAGTGCAATTAACGAAGATGGCAATATCACGGTAAATGTGAGAAGCCCTTTCAATATTCCGATTGACCTAGATTTATTGGATTTTGAGTCAGACACGTTAATTAATGGTTTAACTGATGTTGATTCAGCCAGTAACGGTGACTTCAATAGTACTGATTATGAACTACTACTTGGGTTAATTAGATCTGCAGACGGTTCGCAAAGTGCTCAACAAATTGCTGATACCATCAGTTTTTTAGCCTCGGAAAATAGCTCGAATTACATTTCTGGTTTTGATCAGCTTTCTGAACAAGATAATAAATTTTCGTTAAGTACCACTTCTATTGCTCGAGATCTGAATGATTCAGGTTTTATAGTAGGCAGTGGTGATGGGTTTTATAATAAAATTGATTACACGCTAGCTAGCGGTGATGACATAAACCTTGTTGTGCATGAGTTCGGCACCCGTGGATTTGTTAGTTTTGGCGATACGGTTATTGGTTTGCCAGCGCCAGACACAACTGCAGGTGGTTTTAGTGATGCCTTTGGGATAAATGAGAGTAACCAAGTGGCAGGTTATGGTACTTCCTTATTTTTACCCGAAACCTTACAAACAGCGATTGCCGACTGTAAAAATGATGAATTAGTTGATGATGAAGATCCAGACACGCAGGATTTTCCCCTAAGAGGCGATACCCCAGTTGAATCTTGTATCAGTAGTATTGTTGACTCATTTACTAATTCTCCCACTACGTTCTCTCAACTGAGAGGACTAATTTGGCAATTAGACGCACAAGGAAACCTGCTAGACACCAAAGAGCTAGGGATACTTTTTGAACCTGAAGCAGATGACACTGCCAATTATAGTAGTCAAGCATTGGCCATTAACGACAACGGTATTGCTGTTGGTATTTCAAATGGTCAATACACAGAAAACGGGGTTACAGTGATCCGAAACTTCGGGGTGATATTTGACCAAGATCAAGTTATCAACTTGTCCCCGGAGCCAGATAGTGCTGTAGCTCGGACTTCCAACACCATTAGTTCGGCTACTGATATTAACAATGATAATTTGGTAGTGGGTTATCAGTTTAAAGCTGTGAATGGCTCAAACAGAACCAAGTTCTTTGTTTACGATATGAATTTGGACGCAATCACTTTTCCAGATGACTTTTTCTTAGGCTCTTCAAGTGTTGCTTTAGATATTAATAATAATGGTTTAGTTGTCGGTTATGGAGAAGTCGATGCGTCTCTAACTGGACGTCGAACTGAAGGTTTTTTATATGATCATGCAGCCAAACAGTTTTATGCTGCACGAGACTTAATTAGTTGCGATTCACCTTATAGAATAGTTCAAACCAATAGCATCAATGATAAAGGCGAAATTGGCGCGACGGCTCTTTATCAAGGGCCCTCAAAAAATTCAAGGGGTGAGGTGATTCTTGATTCAACGGGTAGTGAAACAATTATTGATTTAGTTGTGGCAGTTAAATTAGTGCCTATTACAGGTGGTGAATTAGAAAATTGTGATGCTCCAGCTGATGACGTAAATAGGGATAGACAAGGAGCGAGTGTTTCTTGGATATTTGTATTTGGATTAGCAATATTAGGTTGGAGACGCTTTAAAAATCGGTTCTAGTTTGCCTAACATTTTAATCTGATTAAACCGCCTTATGGCGGTTTTTTTGTTTGCAGCGTAATGATAATTTACTTATTACCAATAGTCATAAAATAGCGGTTTTATATTCAAATATAATTTATAAAAAAAACCACAATTATTCAAACAGTTAAATAATGTCAAATTAAAAAATCATATTTATTATTGAACCAAAACTTAAATTCAACTATCTCTATTATGTGGTTACCATAAGTCACGTGTCATCAACCACGAGTCATTAATCATTCAATGGAGGAAACTCAATGAAGCGACAAAAGAGAGATAAACTTACAAGAGCACATTCTAAAGGTTACAAAGCAGGCATTACAGGCCGCTCAAAAGAGCATTGCCCATTCCAGTCAACCAATGTGCGGTCTGAATGGTTAGGAGGATGGCGAGAGGCCATTGGAGATAGAAGTATAGGACTAGTCAGTCGTTAATAAATAAGCCCCATCAGGGGCTTTAATTTTTTGTGAGCGTAAATTTAAATTAAAAGTTACTGGTATCTTGAAATAAACCTACCTTTAAGTCTTTCGCTTCGTAAATCACTCTACCGTCTACTGCAACCGTGCCGTCACCTAAACCCATAAATAATTTACGCTTGATGACACGTTTTAAATCAATACGATAGGTTACTTTTTTAGCAGTAGGTAATACTTGCCCTTTAAATTTAACTTCACCCACACCTAAAGCTCTGCCTTTGCCAGGACCACCAGACCAACCCAAGAAAAACCCAACTAATTGCCACATTGCATCTAAGCCTAAGCAACCTGGCATTACAGGGTCACCTGGAAAATGGCATGCAAAGAACCAAAGGTCGGGTGTGATATCAAGCTCAGCCACTATATATCCTTTGTCGTGGCTACCACCGGTTTCATGAATTTCGACAATGCGATCCATCATCAACATATTAGGTGCTGGAAGTTGGCTATTTCCCGGACCGAATAATTTGCCGGTGCTGCAAGATAAAAGTTCTTCTTTTGTGAAACTATTTTGTTGTTCTGTCATTCTATATACTGCCTAAATAATCTGAGGTGGGTAATTTAGCGAACACTTGTACGCTAAACAACTCTGAACAGTGATATATTTTAACTTTTGACTAATTTAAACCTCAACAAATGACTATTACTAAAATATGAGCATACTTAAACGCAGTACAAATGCTGACAATAAACGCAGCGCTAACGCTGAGAAACAAAAACGTTTCCGAGACAAACAAAAAGACAAGGGTAAAAAACAAGTCAGGGGGTATGTTACGCCTCAGGCTATGGATTGTTACAAAGAGTTGTCGGATAAAACTAAATGGACCGATAGTGAAATGTTATCTAATGCGTTACGCATAACCTATGCAGCCTATAAGTGTGGACAAATTAAGCTTTTAAATGAATGGCTTAAGGACCACAACAAATAATATGAGAGATTCTTCAAGTAATAGCATTAGCAGAAATTATGAGATCGATTTACTCAGAGGTTTAGCCATTGTGTTAATGGTTATTTTCCATTTTGGTTATGACTTAACTGTTTTTGGTTGGGCGGATTTTAGCACCAGTAAAGATATTGAATGGAGAATATTCAGAACGGTTATCGTAAGCAGCTTTTTATTGGCTGCGGGCATGAGCAGTTATTTGGCATATCGAAAATCTATCAACAAAAAAAAATTGACTAAGGCTGTGGCGAAACTTTTTACCGTTTCACTGTTTATAACCCTTGGTAGTCTTTTTATGCACCCGAGTACATGGGTGTATTTTGGCATCATTCATTTTATTACATTAGCATTGCCTATCTCAGTGTTATTTGTTCGCGTCCCAAACATTGCCTTTGTGATCGGCACTTCATGCATAGTGGCCTATGCGATTGGTATAGTAGACTTAAACCCCATTTGGGAGTGGAGTGTTTTACATCTAGGTATACCTAAACAAACCGTCGACTTAGTGAGTTTTTTTCCTTGGATTGGAGTGGTACTGATTGGTGTGTTTGTGATGCATAAAGCGCTTTTTCAGATCAAAATTAAATCGAATAGGGTTTTAAATAAGGTGGTTTTTTTAGGTCAACATTCGTTGCTTATTTATTTGATACATCAGCCTATTTTGTATGGTTTATTTGGTCTGACTGATATGATTTTAGATCACTAATCACTTCATTAGTGTGGATAAATTAGGGGCGACCGGTTTATTTGTCCACTTATCCACTGTGTTGAAGACCTTTACCATGCTGAAGACTATTTTTCACATTCAGGACTGTTCACCTCGTTCAGGACTGTTCACCACGTTCAGGACTGTTTACCACGTTCAGGACTGTTTACCACGTTCAGGACTGTTTACCACGTTCAGGACTGTTTACCACGTTCAGGACTGTTTACCACGTTCAGGACTGTTTACCACGTTCAGGACTGTTTACCACGTTCAGGACTGTTTAATGAAGCTTCAACTTTGCTCCCACTATATTGCTTAATTTTCGGCTCAGTAACACTAACAATCCTTTACGCCAGCCATGTACAGAAAATTGGTGCATGTTGTACAACGAAATATAAACCAATCTTGCAAGGCGGCCTTCGATAAACATACTGCTATTACTTAAGCTACCCATCAGACTGCCAACTGTGCTGTATTTACTTAAATGCACCAAAGATCCGTAGTCTGTATAGCGGTAATTTACCAACGGTTTCGACTTAATAATATTTTTCAAATTGGTGGCTGCAACACCCGCCATCTGATGAGCAGACTGAGCACGGGGAGGGACCCAAGTACCATCTTCTTGTTTAAATCCACAACAATCACCAATCACAAATATTTGGTCGCTAACGGTACTCTGTAAATTTGCATTGACTAAAATTTGCTGCGTTCTATTAGTTTCAAAGAAATTTAGATTCTGTATGAAGTCAGGAGCTTTTATTCCTGCAGCCCAAACTAATAAATCAGCTTCAATCAATACTTCCTCTTGGGTAACAAATCCCTCTTTTTGTGCTTTGATTATTCGAGTGCCTTCCAAAACGTGAATACCGAGTTTTGTTAAGGCGATCTTTGCCGAGTTTGCAATTTTTACAGGCAAAGCCGGTAATATGCGCTCACCCGCTTCAATAATAGTAATAACTAAGCGCTTTGATGACATTTTGGGCATGCCATAAGAACGCGCTAAATTAGCGACATGATGCAATTCCGCCGCTAGTTCTGTACCGGTTGCACCACCACCCACGATAGCCACTTTTAAAGTACTGGATAAATCAGACTGTTGATTAATTCTCAGTAATTGATTTAGCAATGCTTTATGAAATCGTTCAGCTTGAGCTAACGAGTCGAGGAAATATGCATTTTTACTGACGCCTGGTGTGTCAAAGTCATTACTGACGCTGCCGATAGCTAATACCAGAAAATCATAGCTAATCTCTCTGTTAGGTATCAAAATTTCGTCTTGCTCATCAAGTATCGGATCGAGTTTTATGAGCTTGTTTTTATGGTCGATATCACTCATGGTGCCAAGTTGAAATTGATAGTTATGCCGAGCAGCGTGAATACGATAATCCACACCATCTGAGTTTTTATCAATTACACCTGCTGCTACCTCGTGAAGTAGGGGTTTCCATACATGAGTTGGCTGTCGGTCAACTAAGATGATTTCGGCCAAGCCTTTTTTGCCTAATGTTAGACTTAAGCGGCTAACGAGTTCTAGGCCACCTGCGCCGCCACCTACAATAACGATTTTCTGCATGTTGCTTCCTAAAAGTAAAATAAAGATAGGGCGTTTGATGGTTGCAAAGGTATTAGTTTTTGAGGATATACCAGTATTAAAAATACCGTAAGTTCAAATCAAAAACGCAATTTAAATATCATGCACAAATCCTTTATAGCTGTCTAGTCACATATATCTGGGCTTAGACTCTTTAGAATTGTCCTAGTCAATGCAGTGCGGCATATTCCTAAAATAACCTAGGGCTTAGTAACAGGTTCAAGTCTTGATTTATATCAATAGAGGCCATTCAGTAAAAGATATGATTTTTAGTATTTTAGGGCATTAGTATGTGTATTTGAGATAAACACAACCCCATGACACATACATGAAGTTTTTTAACTTATTGGTTAGGGCTATCAGATGATTGCTGTACTTCTCCTGACGACTTCAATTATTAGGGTTGCTGTGTTGTACTTTGCTATACAGCGGTTTTTTCTAGTACTCAATTTAGTTTCATCAAGTAACAGCTTAGGATTATTCAATATACAGATAAGTACTGATGCAAAGACAATCTATTTCTCAGCTATTTCGACGCATATCGGAACATCATTACTATGGAAAAACACATACAGACCACTGCCAGTGATAACACTACATTATCAGAACAAGAGCTGAAATTACTAGATGCCTATTGGCGTGCTTGTAATTATTTGGCTGCGGGCATGATTTATTTACAAGACAATCCTTTGTTACGCAGACCTCTTGAAACAGGACATATAAAAAAGCGCCTGTTAGGACATTGGGGATCCAGCCCAGGCTTTCTTGATTTGGTAGTCAACAAAAGCCCACAAGTTACTAGAATTTACCTGCCACCTGATGTTAATTGTCTTTTATCTACCGCTGACCATTGTTTACGAAGTCACGATGACATTAACGTTATTGTCTGTGATAAACAGTCCCATATGCAATACCTCGACATGGAAAGTGCAATTAAACACTGTGGCAAAGGGATTGGTATATGGTCATGGGCAAGCAATGATCAAGGGGTTGAACCAGATGTTGTAATGGTTGGTTGTGGTGACATTCCAACCAAAGAAGCATTAGCGGCCAATGCATTACTAAGACAGGATTTTCCTGAGCTTAAAATACGCTTCATTAGCGTCATTGATTTGTTTCGGATGACACAGAATTCAGAACCTCCTCATGGTTTATCTGACAGTGATTTTGATAGTTTGTTTACCCTAGATAAGCCGATTATTTTTAATTTTCATGGTTATCCTTGGTTAATACATCGTTTAGCTTATCGCAGAACTAATCACCATAATCTGCATGTTCGAGGTTACGTTGAGCAGTGCAATATTAACACTCCGACGGAGCTTGCGATTGATAATCATATTGACCGATATAGCCTAGCCATAGATGTCATTAATCGTATTCCTAAGTTAAAAGTAGCTGGTGCACACGCTAAACAGCTTTTTAAAGACTGCAAAATTGAATGCAAAATCTACGCTCATGAAAATGGAGTAGACAGTCCCGAAATCAACAATTGGGTGTGACCTTATGATTAAGATATTGTTTAATAAGTTGGTTTCAATATTACTAGCACAACAAAGTCATATTAAAATTTTTGTATGCAAACGATAACGTTAATTGGCACTATTTTTGGTGGCTTGGGTCTGTTTTTATTAGCAATAGGAATGATGACAGATGGTTTAAAGCTGGCTGCTGGGACATCTTTAAGAAAGTGGTTATCGGAATCGAGTAGAACACCTTTAAGAGGGATTTTATCAGGGTGTTTTATGACCGCAGTGGTGCAGTCTTCCAGTGCCGTTACAGTGGCTTCCATTGGCTTTGTTAATGCAGGGCTTATCAGCATGCGGCAAGCTTTAGGCATCATTTATGGCTCAAATCTAGGTACAACTATGACAGGGTGGTTAGTCGCTCTGCTGGGATTTAAGTTCGATATTCAGGCATTTGCTCTGCCTATGGTTGGCGTGGGAATGATTTTAAAAATGCTCAAACAGAAGGGCAAATTAGCATCCTTTGGTCTGGCACTGGTGGGTTTCGGATTATTCTTCATAGGCATAGATGTGCTTAAGAATGCATTTGAAGGGTTGGTTCAGACCTTTAATGTTAACCAGATCAGCGCTGAAGGTATCTCAGGTATTTTTAGCTTTCTTATTGTCGGCATTGCTATGACTATGCTGACACAGAGTTCAAGTGCTTCTATTGCCCTCACGATTACCGCAGCATCCACTGGAATGGTTGGGATTTATGCATCTGGTGCAATGGTAATTGGTGCGAATATTGGCACCACATCCACTGCTATGCTTGCAGCCTTTGGAGCAACACCCAATGCTAAACGAGTAGCTGCCGCGCAAGTACTATTTAATCTAGCAACAGCCTTGGTAGCTTTAGTGATCATGCCAGTCTTGTTTTATATGATACATGCTTGCGCACACTTTTTTAACATGACAACCGATACAGCTATTACTTTAGCGATGTTTCACAGCATATTTAATGTGTTAGGAGTATTACTGGTGTATCCACATAATGATCGACTTGCCACATTTCTCGAGGCAAGGTTTCACGCTCAACAAGAAAAGGATTCTTGTCCGCAATTTCTGGATAAAACCATCGCCCAGACACCGGTACTAGCGGTTAATGCTCTGTTACTTGAAAATATGGCATTGTCCGAAAAAATAATGATGTTGTATTCAAAATCGATACGAATTGGTCAAGCAGGTGGAGCTGGTTTCGATAATGAAGTAACAACAATAAAATTACTGTCTGCAGAAGTATCTAAATTTATCGCCAACATTGGAAGCTCAGTATTGAGTGAAGACACAACTGAGGAATTAGCAACACTTTTGAGAATTGATCAGTATTTCCTAAGTTGCACTTTATCTGTTGAGCGGTTTGCTTATCAGT
>Ga0307488_10000077_pt1 | contig 72377 bp, 59 predicted proteins | sample SB02metaG_FD_202248 | JGI IMG/M metagenome (GOLD analysis project Ga0307488, IMG submission 202248) | Sea-ice brine microbial communities from Beaufort Sea near Barrow, Alaska, United States - SB 0.2 | ecosystem: Environmental > Aquatic > Marine > Coastal | place: USA: Alaska | collected...
TCTTTACAGTGATACTCACTACCCATAGCTTCGTTTTGTTTTGCATCTTGAGTTGTTTGATCATTTTCGCGATTAATAATAGATAAAACTACATCACTGCCAGGTCCTTGATCGCCCCAATCATCTGCAACAACATCTACTATTTTTTCAATTTTTAGTTCTGCTATTGGAAATGTTATGTTTCGATTAGTGATTGCACCAACTACTTCATCATACCAAGAATCGATCATTTGTTCATCAGCTTCTGAGCCACCTTCGCCTAGTAACTCTTCTGGCGATACTTCTTCTACTTTGTTTGCTTCTTTTACTAAGTTGTATACGTATGGAAATACGCCTTTTAATTCTTCGTTAAACTGTCTAATAGTAAGTTCATCAATCCAAGTATTTGAGACATCTTCTGGAACTTCTTCTAGCACGGTTGTTTCGAAGTTAGTAAATGTTTCTGTATAATACGCTTTACGTTGTAGTGACTCAACTGTCTTTTTAACAGCCACAAGTCTTTCATTTACAACGTCCATATACCCTGATAAACCTTCAGCCATTACACTTGAGCGATTCATGTATGTCTTAAATTTACGGAGTTTGTTTAATTCTTCTGATAATCCAGTAATATGTTTACCAAAATCATCATATGCGTTTCCACCTTCACTTACGTGCATAGCCATTGCTCTGGCACCGTTTAAGTGTCTGAATGGATATTTAAATCTTTCACCGGCATCACTTTCAATATAAATGCTGTGTACATTTTGTGTGCGTCCTGCGGCATTTTCGTGGTTAACTGGACCAGCATGTTTTACAACAAGTCTTGCTGTTCCTACATCTTGGTAACTAGTTCTACTAGTTCCATACATTTTTGATTCGCTCATTTGTTTCTCCGTGCTTAGATACTCATAATCTCTTTTGTCTAAGTTAGTTTTTGTTATATCTCTTGTATCAAAATTCAACATTCTCTTTTTTGCAAATACTCTTAATTCTTTTAAAAAGTCAAACCATTTACTTTTAAGTACATGTTCATCTTCTGAAAATAAATTCTGACCGTACATTACTGTAAGTGCTTTTTGGTCAATACTTACACTAACTTTTTTGCCGTTTGCAAAGTCAAATTCAAAGAATCTAGCTTCTTTTGGTTTATTAACCACTTCGGCGGCTTCGTTCCCTACTGTAATTTTCGGAAAACGTCCACGTATTTTGTGAAATAATTCGTCTGCTATAGTCTCAAGGTTTTTCATATTAATATTTATCAATAACCGCTAACAAATATTGGCATCGGCGGTTCGTATTGCTCCTCTCCTTCAGCTTGTGTAAAGGTATTATATATACGTGGATCCCAGTCTTTTAAAACTGCCATCATTCTTAGTGCTAATAGTGTAGCACTAACTAAGTCATCATTGGCTCCTGGCTTTGCTCTAAAACTAGTGCCTGTAGCAACATAATTTTTTAGTTCTGTAATTAATGGGCCACTATTAATAGTTATCTTCTTATTTTCAATCATAGTTTTCAAACGACTACATGCTGTAATCTTAGTACCATGTGTAGTATTAAACCCTTTGCGGAACTTGCGTACATGTCCTTTACGCATAGGTTCACTTACAAATAGCCCGGGTATATTTTCTTCACCAAAATCGTTAATAACAATAAGTGCGGCTTCACCAATTGAGTTATTCTCAACACTCCAATAAATGTTACTACCTGTTGTTTTGCAACAGTCTAGTATGTGTGTACAAATATCTCTCAGTATTCTAATTTGGGCAGGTATAGGAGTTTCATTATGTCTCCATTCTGCAATCTGTTTATAACTTGGTAATTCATAAACTTGTATTGCGGCATAGTCACCACCTGTACCCATTGCAGGGTCTAGTGCAACAGCATAGTTTTGATCGCCTGTAGGAGTTCCGTACCAACGTGTTTGGCCCATATTCATTAAGGGATTTTGTGCTTCCATAGTTGATAAATGAATACTATTAATAAGTGTTTCGTCGTATACTAAAAACTCACAACCATACTCACGTCTAAACTTTTCTTCGCCAATACGTCCAATCTCAGCAACTTTCCATGCTTCATCTCTGTCAGGATGTTCATCCCAAGTACATGTAAATCCGTGAAATCCGTTTACACCTACTTCTTGCTCATTACCATGTGTATCGTATTTGTCTTGTGATTGTTTCCAAATAACAGCAAACGTATCTTCGTCCGAGTTAGGTGTTGATGTAATAATAGCACGACCACCTGTTGCTAGTGTAGGAGATATTGAAGTCCAAAACTCTTCTGCAATATTAGGATTAACAAATGCAAACTCATCACAGTATAGTAACGAGATACTCATACCACGTCCTGTGTTACCTGTTGTAGTTGCACTAACAATACGCGAACCGTTTTCAAATTCCATTGAGCCTTTATTGTAGTTTGTAACACCTGCTCTAATATGATCAGGACAACTTTCATACACATAACGTATACGTTGCATAATTTCTTGTGCGCCTGTGTATTTGTGTGCGGCAATTAGTACAGTTTGATCTGCAAAAAACATTGCATACCATGCTAGGTATATTGCGGCAGTAGTAGTTTTACCTGTTTGTCTAGGCAACATGTTTACGTTAAATCTATGATCGTGATAACTTTTCAATAATCTTACTTGGTAAGAAAATGGATCAAATAACAATTTACCTTGAACAGGATGCTGAATAAATGCAAATTTCTTTGCAAAATATAGATACCCTGTAATTGGATCCATGCATTTAGCAAGATCCTCAATTTGTGCATCTGTATATGTTTCTGTTTTATTCGCCTTTTTGATTAAGACGCCATCTAATGAAGTGCTCATACTACTATTTAACCAAAAAAATAGGACCCGGAGGTCCTATGTGACTTAAGACTTTATTTTAAACTATGCCGTCGCCGGTAATTGCATCACCTGCTATACCGCCAAGTATTCCACCGCCGATTGAACCTATTGGTCCTAACGGTGCACCTAATGTTGATCCAATATATGATCCTGCCGCGCCGCCTAGTAATCCTGCATTTAAGTCTTGATCACCTTCAACGTCATCTTTGCCTGGAATTTTTGGATCATCTGTTGTTGCTGTTGGTACAATACTAGGACTTAGGCCTGCGTTGGACATTATTTGCATTAGTTCAGCAACTTCGTTAGGAGTTTCTGCGTTCATGTTAATGTTAACACTTGCCTGTTCGTTAACTGGTGTGCTAATACTATCTAGTTTTTCCAGTAAATCACGCATCTTAGGTAGCTGTCAATGTTGCGGCCGCTGTTACTAGTGTACCACTTGTGTCAATTGTATTTGGTCCAACTGCTGTTACTGTGCTAGTTGGATAGTTTGATGCTGTTCCGATTGTTCTAATACGTGCTTGTAAATCACCAGCAGTTGCATTTGAATCACATACTACAGTCATTGTACCACTGTTGTCGTTAGTAGTCATATACACTAAAGGATTAATTTCTTTACAAATTTGCTCTACTGTTTCATCTAATGCATCATCTTCTGCTCTTAGATCAACTGCTGTACCATTTGCAATTTTAACTATAATTTTAAATGCTGTTGCACCTGGGCTATAAACTGTTGCGGCTACTGATAGTCCTGATCCGTTTACTCTTGTTTGTCCAGCCATTAGTTATTCTCCTCAGCCTGATCTTTAATCTCTTGTTTAATCTCGTCGTATTCGTTTTCGCTAGCGGTTGGATGTTCTTTATAGAATTCAGCTTTACTCATGCCATCTTCAACATCAATCATCTTACTCTTAGGACTACCTTTACCTTCTACAACATCTTTACCTGTGTACTCTTTGTATAATGTAGAAAGCTCTTCTTTAATCTTACTTGCTAGTGCCATTGGATTATCACCGCCTGCTACCTTTGGATAAGATTTTTTAGATTTGTTAAGATCATTTCCACCTTTGATTACATCAGTGTGTGGTGAATATTCTTCTTCTGGTGAATTAGCGTAATCGCCTTCAATTCTTGTGTCGTCGTTTTCAGCATCGTCTGCTAAAGCGCCTGCACTCATGGCACCAGCAACAGCTCCACCTGGTCCGGCAAGCAATCCGCCACCAATACCACCGATTGCAGTTAGTGCCGCTTTGCCTAAACCTGCTTTAAGGTCTTGGTCTCCTGGAACGTCATCTCTACCTGGAATCTCTGGATCATCGTCCATTGCACCCAATGCTTTCATATGCTTTTCCATATCCATTCTTGGTGTTAGTGGTTTATCACTAACTTTTTCTGGTGACATACCTGCATTACGCATCATATTCATTAGTTGTCCAACTTGTCCAGCATCGTCTGCTGTCATTGAAATATTCATTGATGCTGATTCTTTTAATTCTTGTTTTTTGCTAGGAGCGTCAATAGCGTCCATTTTAGCAATCATGTCTTTAAGGTTCATTATTTGCTCCCTACTGGTGATACAGTATTTTCCTTGTCGGTGATATCTGCGCCTTCACCTGGTTTAACATCTTGTAACGGATCATTTTCACGCTCTGATCTAGCTGTTTCAAGTTCTTTTAACAGTGACATAACGCGGTTTCCACCAACATCGTCTTGTGCTGAATCTCCGCCCATATCTTCTGTTTCTAATTTAATTTCGTATGCACCATCATCTTTGATATTCTGGTAAATTTCTTGTGGCTCATTTACATTACGTACAATAATGTTAGCTCTGTCAATATCGCAACATTGTGCAATATATTCGCTTAACACCTGTGGTGTAGTAGGATAGTTTAATCCTGCTTCGTAATATGTAACTTCGCAATTACTGAGTTGTGGGAAATCTAATGGTCTTTCTTGGATTGGCGTCTTTTTGCCGGCGCTCATTGATGCTACGCTATAACGATTCAAGCATGTTTCTAAACTATCAGCACAGTTCTCTGGTAGTTCACCTGCTATTCCAATGTTAAATTCGTATATTTTTTTCGCTTCTGCTAGGTATTTTTCAAACATGTTTCCGTCCTTATTAAATTATTTATCCATATTCTTAAGTTTTTCGAGTAAACTATTACGGTCTGTGACTATATAACCTTCGCCTTGTATTAGCTCGTCGTCTGGTCTGCCGTCTTTATCTAACTTTTCTTTCTTAAGTTGTAGTTCAATCATTTTGAGTTTCTTGTCCATCTTTGCAACTTTAGCATCGAGCGATGTTTTAAGCATTCCGCCTGCTACTTCAAAGACTCTTCCTGAGTATCTTGACTCAACGTTCATGCCCAAATCCATTAGATCATCGTATGCATCCATTGCTTTTTGAGCAATATCATTTAACTCTGTATCAGCCATTTCACCTAAGCCTTTTACTGCTGGTAGTGCGGCCGCTATTTTGTCAAACTCTGCAATGTCTCTTAGAGTTTCGTTCTGTTGAGCTACAACATCTTTTTTGTCTTTTTTCTGATCTTGTTTGATAATTTCTTTACTATCAGGTAAATCAAGAAGTTCTTCTAATTTCTTTGTCATTATATACTCACATTAACTGCTACTATTATTTATCGTTTTCCGTTGTGGAACATATCCTTTTCTGTCACCACTCTAAAAGTAAGTCCTTTAGACTTACAATATGCCCTTGCGGCTTCCCACTTTGCCATATTTAATGCTACGTGTGCTTGATTATGTCTAGACTTTCCAGCTGATTCCATAGTAGTTTGGTTATTAGGCTTTACTTCTATAAGCTCAACCATATTTTTACCTTTTTTTGTCTTATATTGTATGAAAAAATCAGGTACATATATTGTATGTTTACCTGTTAAGGGATTTCTATATGGAATTTTTACTGCTTCGCTTGCCCATGCTTGTATAGAAGGATTTTCGTCACAAAATTTCATAAATGCAAATTCCCAACTACTACGATAAGTTGGCGTTTTACGTCCTACATATTTGCTTGGATTTTTAGATTCGAATTTACCTTGTGCAAAACGTCCCATGGGTTACCCCATTATGTTTCTTGCTTCTAACGGAGTAGTTGTATTAGGTACTCTAAATCCGAGTGTGCTAATTTTTTGTCTATTAAAGTTTAGTACAGTTGCAACAGCATAACTTAGCTGTAGTTTGTCTAGGTTACCTAATGTATCTAATAGTTCAAATATCTTAACATTATCTATTTTTGCTTGTTGTAGTAAGATTGCGCCAGTTGATTGCGCCGCTGACTTGTCAAAACCTTTTGATTCTAAAAATCCTATTACAGCATCTACTTCGTTACTTGGATATGCAAGTTGCTTTTGGTAATAAGTATTGAAATATCTTTTTACATCGCTTGCACTTGAATTATTTTCTTTTTTTGGTAAATTTAATTGTAATTTATCCATATTATGTTCCCCCGTCGAATTGTGGTGCTTCTTTTCTAGGTCCTGTTGGAGCGTTAGCACTTACTAAACCAGCTATTTTACTTGATACTGCTCCCGATGCTCCTGAGTTTGCTAAAAGGTTACCGCCAGCTACTACTGCCGCCGCTATTCCTAATGTTTTTAATGCACCTGATCCAGCGCCACCGTTGGGTGTCATAACCCCTGCAACTCCACTTACATCAATGCCTGCTGTTTTTCCAATACTACTAACAACGCTACCTAATAATTCACCTTTTACACCAGCGGCATTTAATCCGCCTGCATTTTGTAAAACATTTGCCGCTTTTAGGACTGTACCAAAGTTAGCAGTGCCGCCTGTAATATCATCTAACACACCCATACCTCCTGCTAGTACGCCGCCTATTCCTAATAGACTCGCCGCACCGCCACCTGCTAATGAGTTTGGACTTGGTGTTTTATCGTAATGTTCTTCTGCAAAACCTTTAGGTCCGCCATTTCCAATTGGGCCTCTACTATAATGCACAGTTTCGTACTCGACTGTCATTGTATTTGCCACAGGATCACTTATGCTGTTGTCCATAGTGTCGTGTTGCCAACCAGATATAATTGGATTAATTAATTGAAACGAAGTATAATTCTTTCGAGCCATTTGACTAATAGTAATACTATCAAAGAATGGTGCTCCACTATCATTATCAAAACCGTATCTGTATTGTTTATCATTGTTACCGCCGAATACATTCCCTCTATTGTATTCAGGTATTGCTGATCCAGATTCTGGTGCTCCTGCAGGTTTAGTTGCTGAATAATTACCGTCTCTATAATAGTATCTATAATATGCTTCCCACATTGCTGTAGTAACACCCATGTTATCATCGTGCATAACTATTTGAACTGGTTGATAATCAATACGTTTTTGTACAACTCGTTTTCTATTGTACTGATGTTTTACATCTGTTTGAATGTTATATGCAGGTAACTGTACTGACTTAACAAGCATATTAAGTTCATTTAAATGTTTCTCTCTTAGTTGCGGAATAACTGCGGCCGCTTCTGCGTTAATATTAAATGTAACGTGGTAAAGAAACTTTACTTTTGGTGATAATCTGTGACTATCGTCAACATATAGTCTTGCACCATGTTGATAGTCTGCGAGGTTGCCTTTTGGACTCAATGCCCCAGATACAACGTTGTCTAAAAATCCGTTTAAAAAGCTCATACTAATATTTATCCTTTTGAATAAAGTGGGCAGATAATATAGTCATAAAAAAAGGGACATAAATGCCCCTTAATTTAAATTTTGTTTAGTTTAGATTGCGCCGCCACCGGTAATAGCAGTATTAATAGTTCTACCTACTGCTGTACCAATACCAGTACCTTGTGGTGATTGGATTGCATTGTCGTATCTAACTGTTAACGCTATTGTTACAACTTCTGAAGTTGCATAGTTTAGTGTATTGTAGTTAGTACTTTCTAAGTAACAACCGTATAGTTCAAATGTTTCTAATACGCTTGCCGCATTCGCTCCGTTACCACCGTCAAGTATTTCAATTCTAGTAACAAACTTGTAGTCTGCACCACTTGCCGCACTTGACTGTTCAAAGAAATCAAACTGTTTCTGAAGTTGTTCACCAACCATTTTCTGTACGTTGTTGCTAACATCTTCACGCAAGTTAATTGTAATTGGTTCCCAAGTATGCTTACCAGCTAGATAAACTCTGGAGTTGTAAATATCAACCGTCATTTGATCAAAACTAACGTTAGGTCTTGTTACGTCCATAACTTGTTTTGTTAGCTCTGTTGACGGACTTGATACACCAAAGTTCTCTAAGCTCACTCTAAAGCGATACTGTAGTTTGGGCATTAACAAACCTTGATTAGATGCACTTGCGTTACTATCTAGTGGTACTGTTAATTTTGAAAGTGTTGAAATTGCCATTATATGCTCCTGTTACTTTTATTTATCTGATTATAGTCCACTAATTTCACCAGTGTTTTTCAATCTCAGTGGAATGTATATAAACTCAACTGCTTTAACTGGTTCAATAGCAATATCCAAATACAGCTCGTTTCTATCAATTCTACTTGGAGTATTGTTAGACTCATCACATACAACTAAGAAGTCATATAACGCTCTTTGTGATACTAGCTCTAGCATTAAGCTATCTGCTTGTGCCTTGATCTCATCACGTGTGATTTTATCATTTGGCTCAAAGATGTAAGGTTTAGCAAGTTTCTTAAGTTGTGATCTCAAGTAAATTACTAGTCTTGCTACGTTGATTCTATCTAATGCACTTGCGTTCCTTGCTCTAGTCTTTTGACCAAAGTTAACAAGTCCTGCTCCTGTTAAGAATGTAATTGGGTTAATGTTATTAGCATAAAGTGTATCACGCTGTCCTTCGTTTAATGCAATTGACTTAAATTCGCCTTCTGCATCAATGTAACCTGCGGCACTTGCATTTGTAATTCCACCACGTCTTGTTCCTGCTGGAGCAAACCATGGAAACGATACTTGATCGCTTAATGCTAGTGTTCTTAGGATACCGTGACTTGGTGGAACAACAACGTTGTTACCTGCGTTATCACTTGTAAACAAGCTCGGGTAGAACATACCTAAATATTCGTCTCTAGTAACAGCACCGTTATCATTATCTTCAACAGCTAATGCAGTATTTGCACCCCAGTTGTTAAGTGTAGTGCCATCGCTTTTTAATCTAAACGGACTGTCACCTACGATAAATGCTGTTAGGCCTCTATCATTGTTTAGTGCAACCATTTCATTAATTAGTTCTGAATATCCTGGAGCCGCCATTACGTTAAATAATCTTGACTCATCATCTCTAATGTCTTGATTACTATTAACCATTGCTTGCAACGCTTGGATAATAACCTTACGCTGTGCCTTACGTCCAAAGCTACCTGCGCCGTCAATTTGGTTAGCTGACTCAGTTACCCATCTGTGTGGATAGTAAGTAGCCATGCTCACGTCGCCCATTCTAATATTTTTAGCAGTTACATCTACTTTGTTACGTACAAATTTCTTAACATTAAATCCACTTCTACGTAAGTTCCAAAGCAACATACCTTTTGGATATAGTGCAGGATCTGGTGCGTCAGTGTCTAAGTGATCACTAACTAACAGTTCTGCAATAGTTCCGCTTGGTGCTAGTGTAGCTGTTCCGCCACTTGTACCATAACGTGCATCGGAAAACAAAATACCATCTTCTGAAGTTTGATCACCTTCGTCTAATGCTAACCATTTTTGAAGATCTGCGTTATATTTGTGTACTTGTGGATAGTTTTCTAAGTCTGCTGTTGATACCCAAATGTCACCTGTTACTAATGCAGATGAACCGTCTTGTTGTGTAGTTGGTTCTGTAGCACTAACAATTGGCCCTAATGGATCAGCTGAAGCGTAAACGTTTTGGTAACCTTTCCATGTTTGACCATCGTGTACCATAATATCAACTTCGTCAACAATACTGTTGTACCATAATGCACCATCAGTTGTTAATGCTGTTGGAGCGTTTGCACTTGCAGTTTGTGTTAAGATCTTCCAGTTTGAAGCATGGAAGTCGTACACACTATCACCTGTTGGTGCCGCATATAAGTTTGCTGTACCTGCTTTTGTTGTATAATTAAATGCCGCAAAGCCAATTAATCCTAATGCACCGTTTGTATCTTTAATGTGGATTTCTCCGCCATCGTTGTGCTGGACAATAACTCTGTTACTTGCATCTACACTTGCAACAATATTAACAAAGCCTGCCGCGTTAATTGCATCTGCAATTAAGTCTGCATCGCCTGCGTTTCCTAGTGCTGTTACGCTTAGTGCTTTACCAGTTGACATAGCCGCTTGTGCAACAATGCTTTCTGACATTGTAAATCCATATGACTGACTGTTTAACTGTGTAGCTACTGCACTTGATGTAATTGAAGTTGCTGTTGAACTATTTCTTGCAAAAATTGTAAAGTCAAACTCTTCGTTTTCTGCTTCAGTAGTATGTGCTTGTACATATAATTGACCTAATGAAAGTCCAAGTCCACCAGTAGTTTTATCTAAATTAAAGATAGCCGCTTGGTGTGTCTTATAAACAGGAGCTGGTTTGTCTTCCCACAACTTAGTAGTACTATTGAATGCTTTAACTTTCATTTGTACACCTAAATTAGCGTCAGTTGTTTTAAACCAAACACTTCCTGTAGGTCTTGTTTTTGTATCAGCTGTTTTAAATCCTGGAACTGCTGTATGTGGAGCAATTTCGTATGCTGGTGAATAGTAAGTTCCTGCTGTTAGACCTAAGTCTGCTAGTAGTGTACCTGAAGCACCTGCTGAAATAGCAATCGCACCGTCATCATCTGTTGAACCGTCAGTTGTATTTGAACCGTCACCAAAGATGTTTAATTTTCCGTCTACAGCACTTGCACTAACACCGGTAATACCTGCGCCTGTAATATCAGCCGCATACTGTGCAACTGATGTTCCTGTTGCCGCTAAAGGTGTGCCATTGATATTGATAGTGTGTCCTACTGTATGAGTACCTGTTGCTGTACCTGTTACAGTTGGCCAACTTTTGACCCAATCAGCTGTTCCTACTTTAACCCATGCACCTGATGAATTTTTGTAGTATACTTTATTAGTAGTAGTAGTTGTAACTACTGCATAGTCGCCTACTGCGCCTACTGCACCTTTAGGAGCACCTGTGTTTACAGCTCCAACTAGGTTTACTTTATTTGTAATAACAATTGGAGTTTTATTTGTAAATGACTGTCCACCAGTAACAGTTACGGCATTGCCGTTCCATTCAAATATTCCGTATTTGGTTAATGCTGTGTCAAACCAGTATGTTCCATTTGCTGGATTTGCCGCTGGCGCACTTGCACTTGGACTCAATTCGTCTAGATCAACATCTGCTCTTACAACAAATGCTCTGTTACTAACACCCAAGTATGAATATGCCGCTTGTAAACCGTATTCGTTTAGTTCGCCGCCATTTACTGGATTGTTACTAGCATCTGTTTGGAAGTATGGATCTCCGAACGTGTCTGATAAATCTCTTTGTGATGTAATTAAAAATGGTACTCCGGCGTTTGCCTTTATTGTACCTCTTGCTGTACCTGTTCCTGCCGCGTTTTGTTTGTCTTGTTTTGAAACAACAAAAAGCATTGGAGTAGTACCTGGTTCTGCTGGTGTGTAAAAACTCTCGTCAATTACGCTAACTTGTACACCTGGTGATATTAAAGCCATTTAAGTTCTCCTGTTATAACAACTGTTAAAAGTATTTATATGATTTCTTCAAAAACATATAGCAAAACCCCTATAAAAAGGTACCACAAAGGTGAGGTAAATACAATATGAGACCTTTATGCGAATGCGGATATAGACCTGCGGCTGTAAACTATAAAAAGAACGGTAAAACGTTTTATCGTAAGCAGTGTGATACTTGTTTACATCATGGTAGAAAGATGTGGGGTATACCTAAATGGCATCGTGCTGGTTATAGACAGTTAGATACTTGTGAAAAATGTAGCTATCATAGTAAACATAAAGAACAGTTTAATGTTTATCATATTGATGGTGATCTTAATAATACTTTGCGGAGTAATTTAAAAACTATCTGTGCAAACTGTCAGCGGGTGATGCAGAAGCAAGGCGCAAAGTGGAAACAAGGCGACCTTTTACCTGACTTTTAAGATCTTCAATAGTTCCTTCATTGTAAATATTGTGTTCAAATGATGCTTTTGCCCAGCGCCATTCGCTAGGGTGTATGTCAGTTGGTTCAATGCCTAAGTCTTGGTACTGTCTAAACCATACAGGATCAGGCCCACGTTTAACACACCAAACTTTACCACCCATACCTTTAATAACTTCTACTTCATTTTCAAAACGTACATCAGGAATAACAAAATTTGTATTAGGATTATCAACAATAGTCTTTTTTACAAAACTTACCCAAATACCGTCATAGAACCCATTACGCATACAATCAGTACCAAATTCTTGCAGTACTAATCTTGGAGTTACACTACGTCCTGTTTCTTCTGTCCAAAATTTATCTTCTTGTTCTCGCCAGTAACGACTGTCTGGGGTTTCACCTTCAAGCATATCACGTGGCCAATCAAACATTAAAGATACTGCATCTTTAAGTTTATCTGCAAAACTAATTTTTTTAAAGTTGTGTTCGTCGACTAGAATGTCTGCTACTGTACCTTTACCACAACTGATGAGTCCACAAATTCCAATAATCATAATGAATCCTTAATTTATAATATATTATACGTTATAATTTATCGGATGTCAAGTGTTATTTTAGCCAATTGTGAAGCCGTAGCCAACGCCGCCAGCCATTGCTAGTGATACTTCTGAATCAAGTTTTTCCATTTCGGATTGTGCTTCAGCTTTTAGTGCATCACCATTAAGTGAGCTACCACCTTGTGGGCCTGAAATAGTAGCAAATTTACTACGTGCTTCTCCTAGCATGTACTTACACTTTGCAAGTGTGTAATCTTTGATCCATTGTACAGCCATATAGTCATCTAATAATTCAAAGTCTGGTCTGTAATTGTAACACTCTAGTAATAATTCTTCTTCTGCACGAGCACGTTGTAAGATTGTAAGTTTTTTATTTGATCTGTTCCATTTAAATTCAATGAATGATCCAAACATACGTCCTACTAATTCTTGATATCCTGCAAATGCATTATAAGTTGCAAGTCCGCCCATATTACTACTTGCTAAAAGATAGGTATTTGTGTATGCCATGTTAAATGGTTCAAATAATGTACCGCCATCGCCGCCACCTGTGCGTGAACCAATTGAACGTCTATAAATCTTTTTAACTTCCATTATTTCGTTTGGTAATACGTAATCATTTTGATCAATTACTGTAGGCAAAAAGATGTACGATTCTTCAACAGCGTTTTCACTACGCTGTCTAAATCTAGTTAATGCTGTATTAAGAGCACTTTCATAGTGTTCTGGATCGAGTTCAATATCGATCATTCCGCCACCAAGACTAAGTTCTACGTACTTGTAAACTTCTTGCTTTTTTGTATTAATATTTGTTGACATGTATCTTCTCCGTACATTGTATTTATGCGTTACGATAAATACTATTGTTATGCCGAGACTTAGTTTATACAAACCCGAAAGAGGGAAAGATTATTCGTTCTTAGATAAGACTATAACAGAGATGTTTACCGTTGGAGGTACCGACGTCTTTGTACACAAGTACTTAGGACCTAAGAACCCAGATGATGCAACTGCTACGGCTGATCAGCCGCAGTATAATGCTGTCAAAGAAACCAATATACAAGACATGCTGTTTATGGAAAACAGAGATCGTAAATACGATCCTGACATTTATACAATGCGTGGCATTTATAGTGTTTCAGATGTAGATTTTGATATGAGCCAATTTGGTTTATTCTTACAAAATGATATCATCTTTATGACAATACCAATTAATTACAGTGTAAAAACACTAGGGCGTAAAATTATGTCCGGTGATGTAATTGAATTACCTCATTTAAAAGATGAAAATGCACTTAATGATTTTAGTGTAGCTCTTAAACGCTTCTATGTAGTAGAAGATGTTAACAGAGCAAGCGAAGGATTTTCACCAACTTGGTATCCACATTTATATCGTGTAAAAATGAAACAGATTCTTGATAGTCAAGAGTTTAAAGAGATACTTGATTTACCAGCAGAAGAAGGAAGCTCACAAACATTACGTAATGTTCTTAGTACATATGAGCGAGAAATGCAAGTTAATGATGCTATTATTTCACAAGCAGAAGCAGATGCTCCTAAAGCAGGTTATGATACTAGTCATTTGTATACATTACAAGTAGACGATAACGGTGAGCCTGAATTAGTTACAACAGATAGTAGTGAACTTGATGCAAGTACACAAAATGAATTAGCAGATAGAGTTAACCAAACACCAGAGCGTGAGGGCTATACTGGTTACATTATTGGTGATGGATTAGCACCTAATGGAGAAGCGTTTGGAAGCGGTATTAGTTTCCCACTTAGTCAAGTTGAGGGAGATTATTTCTTAAGAATTGATATGTTACCAAATAGATTATTTAGATACGACGGAAGAAGATGGGTTAAGATGGAAGATAATGTACGTATGACAATGACTAATACTGATACTAAACAGACACAAAGAAGTGGCTTTGTTAATAATACTAATGCATCAACTATTGCAGGCGACACTGTAGTAGAAAGACAGGGATTAGGCAAAGCACTTAGACCCAAGGCAGATAATTAATGCAACATTTTTATGATGGACAAATAAGAAGATACCTTACTCAGTTAGTAAGACTGTTTAGTAACTTCTCATATAAAGACGGTGACAACAAAATAGTACGTGTGCCTGTTATGTACGGAGATATCACACGTCAAGTTGGGCATATTCTAAGAGATAATTCAGAAAACAAAGTACCTAGTGCTCCACGTATGGCAGTCTACATTACAGGATTAGAGCAAGATAGGTCTCGTACTTCAGATAGTTCATATACTAACAAAGTACATATTAGAGAAAGAGCATACGACGATACTGGTAACGAATATTTAAACACACAAGGCAAGAACTATACAGTAGAACGTATTATGCCTAGTCCATATACATTAAATGTTAACGTAGATATTTGGTCAACTAACACGGATCAAAAATTACAAATTATGGAACAACTATTAATGTTGTTTAATCCTAGTCTAGAAATACAAACTACTGACAATTATGTTGATTGGAGTAGTTTAACTAGTGTAGAATTGACAAGTATGAGTTTTAGTTCAAGATCAATTCCTATTGGAACAGAAAGCGAAATTGATGTTGCACAACTTAGTTTTACAACACCAATATATATTAACATGCCTGCTAAGGTTAAAAAGTTAGGAATTATAACAAATGTTATAATGAGTATATTTGACGAATCAAATGGTAATGTTGCTTTAGGAATTAGTACACCTGAACTAAAAGCATACTCCGATAGTCCAGCAGAAAGAGCGGCAATGGATAAACAAACTGATCGTATTCAACGAGATTCTTTAAATGTTTCAGTTAGTACTGCTACTTACAAAGACTACGACATGATTGTTATGAATAATATTGCACAATTAATTGACCGAGGGAAAACAGGTACAGTAACCTGGACTAGGTTAATTGAAGCATTACCTGGCCAATACAGAGCAGGTCTTACACAGTTACAATTACAACGTAAAATACTAGCAGGTGAAGACACGAGTATAAGCGTTAACGGATCAGTAACTATTAATACATTAGACGAAAGTCAATTAATAATTGATTGGGACGAAGACACAATTCCAACTAATACAACGCTATCGTCTCCAGCAGGTAGAAATAATACAGGGTCAATTGACTTTATTATTAATCCAAGAACATATAATCCTACTACTGCTAAAGCGGCAGGACTAAGATTATTACTACTAGGTGCTATAAACACAAGTGCTAATGTCGGCGGACTTATGGATTTTGGGCAGGATCCAAGTGATGGTAGTTCTAAAGATCCATATGATGGTCCAGATGCATGGAAAAATGCAGACGGATCAGACTTTGTTGCTGGTGAAAATGATATTGTTGAATGGGATGGAACCAAATGGACCGTTGTATTTGATGCTAGTACAGACTCCGGAACTGAAACAAAGTACATAACCAACCTAAATACTGGTGTACAGTACAGATGGACTGGTACAGAATGGATACTTTCATTCGAAGGCGAATACCGAAAAGGCACCTGGCGCCTGTCACTCTAAAATAAGTACTTGTATGAGTCAAGAAATTATATGCAGTGGTGCCTTGTTTTATTCACTTAAAACACAACGGTTTTTATTATTACATCGCACACAAAGTAAACAAAAACATGTATGGGGATTAGTAGGCGGTACTAACGGCAAGGACGAAGCTCCGTGGCCTGCACTACAAAGAGAAATACACGAAGAAGTCGGTGAGTTACCGGACATAATCAAAACTATTCCATTAGAAACTTTTATTAGTACAGATGAAAAATTTAGTTTTCATACATATCTGTGCATACTAAAAGACGAATTCCTTCCAACGTTAAACGAAGAACATGACGGATATGCATGGGTAAGTTTTGGAAGATGGCCTAAACCATTACACATGGGATTACGCAATACATTACAAAGTAAAACCAATCAAACTAAATTTGAAACAGTTTTTAGTCTAATTGATTATTTAGAACAGGATAAAAAATGAAGCAAATCGAAAACATTACAATAGTTGGTGGCGGTTCAGCGGCATGGTTGGCGGCCGCATATATTCGGCATAATATGTGGGACGTTCCATTAACAATAATTGATAAAGAAGTAGGAACACCTATTGGTGTTGGTGAAGCAACTGTGTTAACTTTTCCTTCTTTTCTTAGAGAGTGCGGATTACATGAAAGAGATTGGTTTACACAAGTAGATGGATCGTATAAGGCTGGTATCAACTTTCCAGGATGGAAGAAGCCAGGCAATACTGTATGGCATCCTTTCTATCTTAATAAATCATATATTGACCAAGCAATGACGCAATATGATGTTTGGGCAGATCTAGGCAAGCGTGAGACCTTTCAAGAGTTGGCTTTACCATGTTATAAAACAAATATGGATAACAAAATTGATATACACAATGCGTATACAACACTAGCATATCACATTGATTGCGGAAAATTAGTAAAACGTTTACAAGAAATATGTCAAAGAGATATGAATATTATTAAAAGTGAAGTTGTAGATGTTAATAGAGATAAAGAAGGATATATTACTGAATTAAAATTAGCAAACGGGCTAACACATAAAGGAGACTTCTTTATTGACTGTACAGGATTTGGTTCAATACTAAAAAAGCCAGACAGAGTTGAGTTGCTAGGTGAAGGAAGATTATTTACAAATACTGCTGTTGCAGGACATGTAGAATATGAAGATATTGAAAAAGAACGTACACCATATGTAAATTGTCCTGCTGTAGACCATGGATGGATTTGGAAAATTCCTACACAGTCACGCATAGGCAGTGGCATGGTATTCAATAGAGATATTACTGACGTTGATACTGCTAAACAATATTTTAGCGATCATTGGGATGGAAGAATCAAACCAGAAGATATGAAAGTTATTAACTGGAACCCGTACTATAGTAAAAACTTTTGGGAAAAGAATGTTGTTTCAATTGGTCTAAGTGGCGGATTTATTGAGCCGTTAGAGAGTACAGGATTAGCAAGTATGACAACAGGTGTTCAAGAACTTGCAAAAATGATACCCCAGCAATGGTATGATGACAAGAGAATTAGTGCTTACAATAATTATATGATGGATTGGTATGATGATGCTGTTGATTTTATTAACAGTCATTATGCTGATACTGAATGGGATACACCTTTTTGGAATTTTGTAAAAGAAACACATGTAAAATCAGACAAACATAAATTTTATGAACGTTGGTTAAAGGATCCTAAAAGAAGTTTTTACTCTAGAGTAGATTCAGTTACACTATTTCATCCACCTAATTGGCAACTTTGGTTAATACAAATGGGATATCCAACACACTCTGACTTATCAAGGATACCAAAATTAGATCTAGAAGCTCAACAACAAGAGTTTATTAAACAAGAATACCTAAGACATATAGTTAGTATGTCACACTCTGATGCAATTGAAACTACTAACTTAGGTGTTGACTGGTTCTCAAAAGCTATGAGTCGTACAGATAGAGACACAATGATATGAAAATAGTTATTGTAGGTGGTGGTACAGCCGGTTGGCTTGCGGCACTTTTAATTAGTAAAATTAAGCCAGAACATACAGTTACTTGTATTGAAAGTACTAAAGTTGGAGTAGTTGGAGTAGGCGAAAGCACTACTGGTGCTCTTACAACTATTATACAAAATGAAATGTGGGACCTTGGTTGTAATGAACAAGACTTTATTAAAGAGTGTGATGCTACAATTAAGTTAGGCATCAAACATATAGGCTGGAATGAAGATCCTAGTAAGTTTTATATTGGTCCTATTGATGGCACTCCTACTAGTAATGACCATGGTGATATTGTTTTTCAACATGCTTTAGGCTTTAGAGATCAAGATTTACTACACATTGCAACAGAACTTGGTTATAAAATACATCACAATAAAAATAGCCTTGTACAAGTTAACGGCAATCATGCATATCATATGGATGCACATCTTGCAGGGCAATATTTCAAAAAAGTTGCTACACATGCTGAACATATTGATAGTGAAGTAGAGCATGTACAACTTGATAGTGAAACAGGTTTTGTTACTTCAGTAAAATTAAGTAATGGCAAGACAGTAGAAGGTGACATGTTTATTGATGCTACTGGATTTAATAGAATATTAATTAATGCAGTTGGCGGCAAATGGAAAAGTTACAAGGATAATTTACCTGTAAACAGTGCATTACCGTTTCATTTACCATATGAAGATGATGAAGTTATTCAGCCAGTAACTAATGCCTGGGCACAAAATAATGGTTGGTGTTGGCAAATACCTACAAAGCACAGGCGCGGTTGTGGCTATGTATTCTGTGATGATTTTGTTACTCCTGATCAAGCACATGCAGAACTTGAACAAACAATTGGACGTAAAGTTGACCCAATTAGGCATATTAAATTTGATAGTGGTAGACAAGAAAAACTTTGGATTAAGAACGTATTATCAATTGGCCTAGCTGGAGCGTTTGCAGAACCATTAGAGGCAACAAGTATTCATACAACAATAATGCAAATAAAACATTTTGTTTTTGGTTGCTTAGGAGCAACTAAAGAAGAGACCTGTAACATTGGAACTGTAGATGATTATAATAAAAAGAATGCTCATTTATACGATACAATGAAGGACTTTTTAGTAGCACATTATACATGTGGGCGTAAAGATACAGAATTTTGGAAGTATATTAACAGCGGTGCAACAGCTACTGACTTTGTAAAGTCTATGCACGAAGTTTGTAAACACAGAGTACCTAATGCAACATTATTCCCAAGACCAGAGGGAGGAGCGGGCTGGCCGTTGTGGAGTTATGTACTTGCAGGTACAGGCAAATTAACATCTGAAGTTGCCCAAAAAGAATTAAATTTTAATAACGATGTACAAATTAGTGACGGTGCATATCGTTATCATGTTGAAACTTTTGATCAACGTATTCAAAATTTACCAGACAACACACAATACATAAAGGGTATGAAATGAAAGTTTTAGTACTTGGCGATGTAATAATCGACAAATATATCTACGGAACATCAACACGTATTAGCCCTGAAGCACCTGTACCTGTTATAACTTATATTGAAGAAAAAGAAACAAGAGGTGGCGCAGGACTTGTATACGAAAATTTAAAAAGTTTGGGTGTTGACGTTGATATGTTTGAAACGCCTGGGCAGATTAGTGTAAAAACAAGAATAATCTGTGACGGACATTACATTACACGTATTGATGATGACGCACAAGCTGACAGTACTGCTGTACTCCAACAAGTGTTAGCAACAAATTTTTCTCAGTATGAATATGTTGTACTAAGTGACTACAACAAGGGTGTACTAGACGAAGCACGAGATATCATAAAACATATTAATACGTTTGGTTGTAAGATAATTGTTGATCCTAAGGAAAATTTTTGGTATTATGAAAATGCTTGGTTAGTAAAACCAAACTACAGCGAATTTGAATCTTTAGAATTTGATAGTTGGTACGGTAACATTATTACTACTAATGCAGGCGATGAAGTTATTGCTACGATTGATGGTAAAAAATATGAAATACCGGTAGACAATGTTGAAGTATCTGATGTTACAGGTGCTGGAGATTGTTTCTTAGCAGGGTTTGTATATGCACTTACACAAGGGTATGATTATGGAAAGTCATTAAAACTTGCAGTACGTGGATCAACAGAAAGTGTAAAACATTCTGGTACATATATTCTTAAAAAAGACGACTTAGAAGATGTAGTTGTATGGACAAACGGAGTGTTTGATATACTGCATATAGGTCATTTAAAGCTACTTAGACACGCACACAGCTTAGGAAATAGGCTTATAGTGGGTATTAACAGCGATGCAAGTGTCAAGCGTTTAAAAGGTGATTTAAGACCCATTAACGATGAGACCACCCGCAAGGAAGTGCTCTTAGAGCTTGGTTTTGTAGATGATGTCATTATATTTGATGAAGATACTCCTTTGGAAGCAATGACCAAATTAGAGCCAGATATTATAGTAAAAGGTGGCGATTATACATTTGATACTGTAGTTGGAAATCACTTAGCTAAAGTTATTATATTTCCTACAGTTGAAGGACATAGTACAACAAGCACAATTAAAAAGATTGACAGCAACAATTAAAGATAGTATAATAGTAAAAAGAGGTAGAAATGAAAGTATTAGTAACAGGACATAAAGGATTTATTGGTAGTTATATTGCTAATTATCTAACAGAAAAAGGTCACGAAGTTGAAGGCTTTGAATGGGTTGAACATGTAGTGCCAGACGTATCAGCATACGATTGGGTAATACATTGTGGTGCAATATCAGATACTACTGAAAGAGATATAGATAAAGTTTGGGCTCATAATTATGAATTTACATTACGATTAATGCAAGTTTGCGAAAATTATAATACTAATATTCAGCTTGTAAGTACTTCTGCTGTTTATGGTAACAACACAAGTTTTAAAGAAACAGATCCTGTTTATCCACAAACTCCTTATGCATGGAGTAAATTTCTTATTGATAAGTTTTTAAAAGAAAATGGATACGAAAACTTTGGTATGCTTGTACAAAACTTTAGATACTTCAATGTATATGGTCCTGGAGAAGGGCATAAAGGTGATCAAATGAGTTTGGTTAGCAAGTTCCAACAGCAAGCCGCACACAATGGTGTAATTAAATTATTTGAAGGTAGTGACAAATATCAAAGAGATTGTGTAAGTGTACATGATGTTGCAGTAGTCCATGAAAAGATGATGCACGAAACAGATGCATGTGGATTATATAACTTAGGAACAGGCAAAACAAACAACGTTGAAGAAGTTGCTAAAATTATTGCTAAAAAGTATGATGCAAAAATTGAATATATTCCAATGCCTACTCATTTAAAAAGTCAATATCAAGAATACACTTGTGCAGATAATGCAAAACTACATAATGCTATAGCAATAAGACACTGGCACACAATCGAGGAGTATATTAATGCAACCAACTAGACTAGAAGGTAAAGTAGATAAAGGCTGGGGATACGAATTAATCTGGGCAACTAACGAACACTATTGTGGTAAAATTATGGTGTTTGAAAAGGTTGGATCTAAGTTTAGTATGCACTTCCATAAAGAAAAAGATGAATCATGGTTTGTTAATAACGGAAGATTTTTATTAAACTATGTTGATACAACTACTGCTGAATTTAAATCATTAGAACTTACTGACGGTATGACTTGGAGAAATCCTCCACTAATGCCTCATCAATTAGTTTGTATGGAACCTGGAAGTAGTATTACTGAAGTAAGTACCCCTGATAGTGTTGAAGACAACTATCGAATTGCACCTGGCGATAGTCAAAAGCCAAAGCCTCAATTAGAAGAAACTAAGGACGAAGCAGGCTCTTAAGCCTGTGCTTCACCCCATTTAATAATAATATTAGCGTTTACTGCCGCACCTGACGTTTTATATACGTTTAGTGCAAGCACGTCTGGACCATTTGGGAAAGTACCTCTACCACCTAGTGTAGTATTTGTAAGTTCTTTCAAGTCTTTTAGATCCAATGTAGATCTTTCTCCAGGTTGTGCAATAAATGAGAACACAGTTTCACCTGGCTGTGCAAATGGTGGTTGACTAAACTCAAAGTTAATTAAATCACCTGGGCTAACTGTACCATTGTATGCATTGTTAAACGTAACCTTATAGTATTCAAGAGTACCAAATAGTAATGGTCCTTCAATATTCGAAACACTTGACGAAGCTGGAAAAGTAACATCACTTTGGTTAGTTGGGGCACCACCTGCATCGCCTAATGATGTACCTGGTTTAGCTCCTGCTGAATCCCAAACACTCTTGGTAAAGTATACGAAACTTGAGTTTGCTTCATTACCACCTTTTTGGAATGTTTGTGTAGCACCGTTACTTGAGTTTGAATTTGAATTACCTGAGAAGTAAACTAGATATCTTCCGTAAATTGTTTGGTCAACAACCTGTTGAATTGTAGTTCCTGCAGGAAAGTATTCATTTCCTCCTCCGTCAGCATTAACTTGATCACCAGCTTGTAAGTTAGCTGTTTCCCATGAAGTTTGATCAAAATAAGCATAGCTTCTGTTAGTTCTAAATGACCACCATGGCATTAATTGTGCTGTAGTTGTAACCTGAGCCATTACTGCCGCTGTTGTATATGTTGCTGTATCACCACTATTCCAGTTAGTAGAACCACCTGATGCAACCTGTGCAAAACTTGGCTGTCCACCTTGTGCTAGTCCTGACAATCCTGTCCAACCAATATCATTTGGGTTAAGTGGATAGTTTTGTGGATTAAGAACACCTTCAATAACTATACCGCCGTAAATCTTTGAATCATCTGTTGGATCTTGTCCATCTGATGTAATCTCTAAACCTTGCATAAGCAACTGAGCTCTGTTTAGTAGTTCTCTATCACCTAAGTCTCCAACAATAGCATTACTAACACTTGGTGCTAGTCTTAATAAAAACGCTGTCTGTTTAGTTGTACTAATGCTTAGACCTGTTTCTGTGTATGAGAAGATATAACCTCTATCATCATCAAAGCCACCGTCTGTAATAAACGCTGAACCCCAGTGTGATATAAGTGGAGTAATTGTATTACTAATTAAAATTACACCAGTTCGATTAGCGTGTCCACTTGCTGGACCTGCGTTGTACTGCCTAGTTGAACCAGCTTGGAAGTTCTGTAGTGAAGTTCCTCTTGTGATGTTTGTAAGTCTTTTTAGTGTGTGATCAATAGTTGTAAAGCTAATAATTTCGTTATCAATATACACTGTACCATTGTCTGGAAAGAACTTAGATTCTGTTAATGGAATAAATGTTTGTGTAGCATCAATATCGTCACTAAGTGAAGTAAATGCTCCTTCGTTTGTAACTTCGTAACGCACAGGTAAGTTACCTGAACGCATAAACGCTTCTGTGTTTACGTTTGAGTTACGCATTCTGTGACAGAATACAAAGTTACCGTCTGCACCACGTGCCATCCAGTCAATAAATCCAGCACCATACCAACTGTATTGAATTCCAATCATCTGCATGTACCTAACATCCATATTGTATCCACTTGGTCCTGTGCCGTCCATTCTATCTAAGTTAAATTCTTCTTGTAAAACTTTTTTATCTGTAATTAAGTTAACCTTACATGCCGCAACATTGTTAACACCTCTAAAGTCTGGTGTTACTGTTATTTGTGTTTGTGAATCAACGTTTGCAACAACATGTGTCATTCCTTTAATAACAATTCTATCACCAGCTTTTAATTGGTCTCTAAATCTTGTGTTACTACCAGTAATTAAGTTTGAGTCAACTGTAACTTGTGCGGTACCTGCAATTTGCTTTGTACTTGTACGCTGTGCAACACTAATGTTAGATCCATCAAACTCCCAATAAATTCCGTTTTGATCATCAAACACTCCTGAACGTACTGTAGCGCCATGCCAACCAACAACTGTTAGCTGTGCCGCAAATCCTAAGACTGCTGTAGTAGCACCTAGTCTACGTGATGATAAACATCTTAGTGTTCTTTCATCAACAATTTGTGTAACAGTATATTCGCCGTTAAATCCTGCTGTCTCAACTCCGATAAGTCTAACTTTACCACCAACTTGGGCACCGTGATCGTTATCATCTGTTGTGATAGTAACGATTGCACCTATGCCTGTACCGTTAGTTGTAACAGTTCTTAAGTCGTAACTTGGAGCAAATAGAGCACCAGTTGTGTACATAATACCTTTACCTGATTGGTATCTGATATACTTTTTACTTTGTCTGATTGCTTGAGCACCGTGTTGTGGTCCACCTGTTCCTAACTGTACACCACCATCATATGGTCTGTGAATAAAGAAACTATCTGGGCGTAAGTAAACGTTACCTTGGATTCTATCCTCAGTACTATCTCCTGTAAATTCAGATATTGAACCTGGAGCTCTTGTATTATATCTAATTTTCTTAGTTGTTGGAACGTTAATAGCAATAAACGATCCAGCCGCTAGTGTATGATTGTTTGTTCCGCCGTCATCTGAGTTAACATCAACAACAAATGTGTCGCCTGGTACAATACCGTGTGCATAAGGCCATGAAACTTCAATAGTCGATAACGCTTCAAAGTTTACACTTGTTGCCGCATCAATAGTAGTTGTTGTAAAGTCTGTTAATGTAACACCACTTACAAGATTTAGTCCTCCACCTGGAATACCTGAACCTGTAATACTTGCTGTGCTTAATCCGCCACTACCATCTTTGCCTGTAACAATAACTGTTGCATCTTGTGCTGGAGTTGCACCACCTAGTGTATTACCTGGAATAGTAATTATGTTGCCAATTTCATATCCGCTACCACTTGCGTTAATAGCAAGACTATATGTACCTGAAGTTCTAGTAATATTAAATGTTCCGCTTGTACCTGCGTGTGCTTGGTTTGCTCCTGCTTGTCCTGTAAACACTGTTGGCAATGCCGGAGCACTACCTGTTACACTTGCTGTAGCAATAGCACCTGTTGAACCGTTAACACTATCAATTGTAATTGTTGCATCATTAGCTGGAGTAGATCCGCCAATTAAGTTACCTGCTATTACATAATTTTGTCCTACATGGTAATTAGTACCGTTTGCTGTAGTTACAAGACCAAATGCTGAACCGTCATTTGTAATATTAAATGTTGCACTTGCTCCAACTAAGTCTGTTAAAGTTTTACCTTCAAACACACCAGCATTTAATGCTACTGGTACACTTGATTCATCTGAACCTTCTATTCTTACATCAGTAATTCCGCCTACACCGTCTGTTGAAACAACTCTCAAGTATACATCGTTTGCTGGGCTTGCGCCGCCTAAGTTAGTACCAGCACAAACAAGTGTATCTGCTGTTGTATAACCTGTACCTGGTACTCCTGTATATTGGATACTATATGTGGTGTTATCTACGTTAATAGCAAATTCAAATGCTGATCCTGATCCACCTGTAAATGATAAGTTAGATCCACCAAAGCTATAGTTTCTAGTTTGAGTTGGTGGTGTACCAATACTCCAACCACCGTTATCTGGATCTAATGAGCTAATACTACCGCCACTGCCAACTGCTGTAACTTTAGCAACAAAGTCGTTACCGCCAGCATTTTGATTTCCATCTTGTCCTGTGCCACCTAATAATTGGCTACCTGTAATTCTTAATCTATCGCCAACTGCATAACCTGTTGTATCGTTTGGTGAGTTAATGTCTACTGTTGTAAATCCGCCGCCTGCAAAGTTAATATCAAAGTTTACTGACCCTACAGTTCCACCGTTTTGTGTAAGTATTGCAGTTGGACCTGTGTATGCAATAGTTCCACTTAGTGCAGTTCCACTAATAGTTGCGGCTGTAACTGCTCCTGTTCCAGCATTTACTGTTGTAACTAATATTGTTGCATCATGTGCAGGTGTAGTACCACCTAAATTATTACCTGCAACTAATATTCTGTCACCAGCTTTGTATCCTGATCCTGCTTGTGAAATTGCATCTACTGCATACACTGTGCCGGTTCTTGAAATTGTAAACTCTCCATTAGTACCTGCTGGAGCAGTAATTGTTCCTGTTACACCTGTGTATGTTTCTGTATTTCTTGTAATTGTGCTTGTAAATGCACCACTCATACTAATTGTAGTTCCAGAAATGTTATTAACAAATATAGCATCTCCGCTACCGTTATCAGCCGCCTGGCCTGCAACAATACCTGTTGTGCTTGAAACTTGAATGTCTGTGTTTCCAATAGAAATATCTTGTGTTAAGTTTAGTGCTAACGCTGTTCCGCCTGGCGTACTTGAAATTGCAGTAACCTGTGTTCCTGTTGGGAATGCCGCGTTAGCAATTGGAGCACCAACTTCTGGTATATCACCTGTAAATGCTAATCTGTTTTCACTAATTTGAGCCGCCAAACTTAGTGTCATAGTACCGTTTGTACCATTACTAAACACACTAAACGCTGGCTGTCCAACACTTGCTCCAGTGTAGAATGCACCTTTACGTAACTGTGTATACGTTGTTGAAAGTACTTGTCCGCTTGTTGTTCCAACTTTTGCTTTAGCAAAGAATGTAAATGTATTTGATGATGGTATAGTATCAATAATAAATGATCCTTCACCACGTGCCGCACCTACAATACTATCTTCGAGTGCTTTAATTGTAATTGGAATTCCTGCTAAAAATCCGTGAGCACTTTGAGTAGTAACTGTAATTTTTGAAGCACCAATTCCTGCTGTACCAGCTGAAGCATCTGTAATAACAGTTAACACTGGGGTGTCAGTTCCTGGTAGCTCGTATACACTTGGATAACCACGCATCATACCAATAGCTGACCATTTAGTAGGCTGTAGTCCGTACTCAAAGTCAGCATCAAGCATACTTAAAGGAGGAGCAATACGCATACGTTCAATAGCGTCTGTGCCAAAATCAAATGGTCTTGTTCTTTGCTCTGGCGAATCAATAAAGATTTGTAATTCGTCTGTTGTTAATTGTCCTACAGTGTTCCATGTAAGATCTAAAATTGTAACAGCATCTGTTGTTTGTAAATATTTTGGAAAGTCTGGATCTGCGTTTTCGTTGGAATCTGTACTATCATATTTTGGTACATATCCGCTTGAGTCTCTTGGTGTTACATCATCAACTCTAGTAACTTTACCGCCCTTAGTTGCATCTGTAAAGTTGTAGATAACTTCTGTCTTAGTTGTGTTAGTAACAATTAATAAGTCACTAGCATCATAGTTACCTTGAAATCTTACGTGTCCTAATCCTTTACGCTCAAATGTTGGTAATGCACTTGTTCCAGTAGTTAGTACGTTAATAACAATTCCTGAAAGTGTTTGAATTCTTGATCCAGCACCACTTTCTCCAGTTGCACTATTAGTTATTTGTGCAACATTACCTTGGTATGGAGATCCTTGTGGACTGTTATTGAACACATGGTTAACAATTAAGTCTCGTGTAAATTCTTTTGCTTTAATTTCTGCTTGTCTATCGCCATCAACTTGTGCGACATCTTGTTCCCAATATGTATTTGAAATTCTTGTTGTTTCTTCGTTACCTGTGTAACGTAAGTCGTGAGCCCAAGCATCAATGTTGTAGCCTGTGTCACGTTCGCATCTTGCTGAATCATATGTATAACCAACAAAGCCAGTAGCATTATCGTTTACTTGTTGTAAAATCCATGCCGCAACTTCTTTTTTAATAAAATCTTTGTTAGTTGTAAGTAGTGCCCAAGCATTTGGATATGTGTTATCGTTTAATCCTAATCCTGGGTAAAACTTGTAATTATAAATCTTTTTCTTAGCCATTCTTTATGCTCCAAATGCTACTGCAAGGGCTGTTGCCGTTGCGTCTACATAACTTTTACTTGTTGCGTGGGTGCCTACAGTAGGCTGATTATTTAGTACCACGTTGTTTACAATGCTGACATCACCGTTAATTGATGCACCATTCATATTTATACTTGATGCTGAACTGTCTGGATTAGATGCCATATCAATTGTATGTACTTTAATCTGTGACGGTGTATTATATCCAATTTCTACATTGTCAATACTACCTGGAGTTGCACCAATACTATTAATTGTTAGTGTGCCGTTAATTACTGATAATGCTGTGTTATTCAAGTAATTAACTTTGAAAACTCCGCCTGTTACAGCAAGGCTATCAAAACTATTTGATACCTGTGTGCCAGTGTCATCGCCTGTATCATCTGCTGGCGGAACATATGCCACAAACGGTGTTCCATTAAGCAAAATACTTTGAACGTCAATGATTGGAGTAGTTAACTTACCAGTTGTATCAACTGTAAAGTTAGGACTTTCAAATCCGTTCTGTGCTTGGAATTTATCGTTAATTACTGTTGCCATTTATTCCTATTTCCTTAGATTGCACTTAATGCTTTAACTACAATAGTACCTTGCATCGAGCTATGTATTGTACACTGATATTGATAGTTGCCGCTAATGTTAGCTGGTACTTGCCAATATAATGTTCCACTTACTTTACCTTGTGCTGATGAACCTGTTGATTCTGTTCCGTCTAATGCAACATGAACAAGTCCGTTATCATATGCAGAACCGCCACTTGTTTCAATTTGGAATGGATGATTTGCTCCACTGTTAATTTTAAATGCAATAGTTGCTCCTGCCAAAGCATAAATTGTTGGATCTTCTGTGTTGCCGTATTGACTAAACTTATATCCGTTATTACTATCAGCTGTTACAGTTAATAGTGTTATTGCAGGATATGCAATCATATCGTATGTATTTGGACTATCTATCCAATTAGTTCCGTTATACACAAGTACGTTACCTGCTGTTGCTCCTGTTAAATCTGTATCTGATAAACTTGCAAACGTTGGAACTGTACCGTTAATTGTAACTGTATCACCTGTTACTGCTGTAGTAATATTTGTACCACCTGCAATAGTTAGTGTGTCAGTTGTGCTATCAGCTTGTGCTATTCCTGAATCAGATTGTACGTTACTGAAAGCGTTTTGGTTAGCTTCTCCTGATAATGCATCACCACTATAGTTAAATGTTACAGTGTCGCCAACAATACTAGTTGTAATATTAGTACCGCCTGCTAGTGTTAATGTATCTGCTGTTGAGTTTGCAGTAGTTGTACCTGTGTCCGCATCAACAGTTGCATAAATGTTTTGTAGGCCGCCTGCCGCTGGTGTAATGAAAGTAAATGTTCCGTTACCGTTTGCAGATAAAACTTGTCCACTTGATCCATCTGTAATACTTAAATTAACAATTGATGTTGGAATAGTTGGCTTGTTGTTTAAGTTGTTGTAGTTTGTAAAGTACGAGCTGTCAAAGCCATCAAGGGTGCCAGCATCAACTGCCGCTCCACCTGATGATACGTCAACTCCAGGTGCCCATTTGCCTCCGTCCCATTTAAGAACGTTGCCAGCTTGTGGTGCTTGTGAAGTTGTATCAACATCTGATAAACTATTAATGTTTCCGATGTATGCAATTGGTTTTAACGGGTCTGTATAGTTAGGAATTGCACCTGCACTTGCATCTAATAGCATCTTGCGCCAAGCACTTGAGTGTGCAACATAAACTGTTCCGCCTTCATGTACGTGTAGCATTGCACCATGATATGTACTTGTGCTAATTGCATTCATTTGGTTTAACGTTGCGGCATGAAACGATATTTTGTTAATCTTTGCATCGTCATTTTGCACATCAAGTTCTAAACTTGAATTTACAATGTCTTTAATATTTGTTCCGTCGCCTAAAGCGTTATACAGCTCGTCGACGTTAGCATTAACCTTAGTAGCACCTGCTCTAAGATTATCACCAGTACCGTCGTTTGCGGCTGTACCTAAGTTAATTGTTGATTTTGCCATTCCTTTTACACCTTATCAAATGTTATGTTTGTATTGTCGAAATACGTAGTTGTTGCATCAAAAGTATTTACCCCAGACTCCTCTACACTGGATACATCTGCGACTATCGCAGGAGGAGTAAGCTGATGAATAGTTTTTGCATACGTAGCATGGAAAATTAACTTTGCGCCAGCATAAATGTTTGACGTTGGACTAGCATTAATTTTACATACACTTGCATCAACTGTAACAGATAAATTTACTAACTCTTGGTTAATACTTGATCGTCCAAATATAGTTGCAACAGCTCTATCTGGTCTAGCAACTACTGAAAGTTGCATAATTTCTTTTTCGTTTGAATCAAATTCTACCGTAATTTGATACACTGCACTACTGTATTCACCTAAGTGAAACTGGTCAACTACAGTATTATACTGTACGCCAATCCAGCTACCTCTATAGCTAAAACTTGATCTGTCTGGCAGATGAATAGTGTTATTTGCACCTTTAGTAAAAAGATTTGTCAGAAGTTTATTCATTGTTCATGCTCCATATTGTATTTATCGTTTTACAAAGATATGTAACAGTACAATTAAGTTAGATCTACTAAGCTATGAGCAAACTGACTTAGGTTATCGAACGTTTCTGTTTGATTTTTTAGGTCTTTGTTAGCAAACGTATTTAACTTCTTAGCTGTTTCAACACCATGTCCTGTACGCACTAGTATGGGCTTTGCTTTTGCTTTAACAGCCGCCTTTAAATCGCTAATTTTGTCACCTACATACACTCCATTCTTCCAGTCAACACCAATTTCAGAGGCCGCCCGTTTAAACATACCTGTATTAGGTTTGGCATATACATCGTCTTTTAAATTAGATGTACTATAATACAATCCGTTGATACTTTTACACCCTATTTTCCAAAGTAGCTCTAACATATAATTATTAACAATGTCAACATCTACAGGATCCATAATTCCCTTCATAATACCTGCTTGATTAGTAAGAATAACTACATCATATCCTTTATTACGAATCATTTTAACTGCTTCTAAACTTCCTTCAATGGGTTTAAAATCTTCAGGCTTTGTTACATACGTGCCAATGTCTACATTTATTGTTCCATCTCTGTCTAGTCCTATTACAGGGGTACTCATCTTAAGGTCTCCATCTATCGTCTGACCAGCCATGTATTTCTGAGTTAAACCAGTCTAATTCATAAAGTTTTATTGAGTCTTCAGCTGTCAATGTTTGCTTCCATTTGTCAACAAATGCTAAAGTTTTATCATTTAATTTGCATACGTGTTTTTGCACAAAGTCTGCCGCTTCGTGTGTAAGTGGATGTACTTCAGGTTGATGTAAGTGTAAAAGTTCTGGATTTGGATCTGGTATACTAGTTGGTCTTGTGTTAAAAAATTCATCATCAGTACCAAAACCTAATGCATTAAGTATTGGTGGGCATGTAGTTTTAATATCATCTTTATATTTTTCCATTATAGCTCTTACATCTTCTAGTTCTAAATACTTGTTTTTAATATTAAACTCTTTACTAAGTTCTTCCCAACCTTCAGTAGGTTCTCTAAATCCAGTTGATATAACTTTACAGCCTAGGCTTTCTAATGCTTTGTGTGTACTGCTTATTAATGCACAGTCACGCATTGTAGCCCAGGCCATGTCAGCCCATTGCCACATAGATTCATAACGCCAGCTATTAAGTACAAAAGGAATATCTTGTCCAACAGTTACTTTACTAAAGTTTCCAGGAGTATGCCAACCGTTGCCCATATGAAATCTATCTTCTCTAAAAAAACTTGACCATTGTAATAAAATAATATCGTCTTTGTTTAGATTATGTTCAGTATGTGCTTCCCATAATTTCGTTGAGATATATTGATTGCCTGCGCCGCTACGTCCCCAGTTCTCTCCAACTGTGGCTCCTTCTTGTTTATAATGATGTATTAAAATGTCAGCCCAAGTAGGATAAAAATACTGTGTTAAACTGCAACCAAAAGCAAATATTCTCACACCAGTCTCCGTAATAACTGAAGCATTAATTTGTGAGGAATAGTTTTTGTTTTATCAAATTCTAATTTGTGCTGTATTGACTGTTCAACATGATCTTTTGCACCTTGTGGAATTGATTCGTACTGTTTTAAAATACTATCAGTGTCAAATAATTCTAACCCGTGCATTACTAGTGTATAGTTATATTCGTTAAACAAAACTTTTTTGGTATGCGTGGTCAAATCGTCAGCAATAGGCATTCTTACTTTCCACATGCGTAAATTTTGATCTAAACTGTCTGGAATTGGTGTTTCTGATACTGCTTTCCAAAACGGTGTATCTCTTCTTTTAGTAATGTAGTGTAAGGCAATAAAATCTCTAATGTTATCCATAATAGCAGTAACTTCAAGATTATATCTGTTAGTTGTTTCTTTATTATAATTTATAAGACGTTGTGCTAATAAAAATGTTTGATTAATGCTACTACCAATGCTACTAGCTTCTAAAGGCTCTACAAAACTTTGACTTAATCCAATTGCACATACGTTACCTATCCAAGCCTTGTCTAATGTACCTGGATCAAATTTAATATGCTTTGCTACTTCGACTCCGTAACCTAAGTATTTTTCAACTTCAGTATGTGCTTGTTCGGCTGTAATAAAATCGCTATCAAAAATATAACCATTGCCTGTACGTCCTTGAACAGGAATACGAAACATCCAACCAGCGTCCATTGCTTTTGCTAATGTCCAAATTGGAATTTGATCCTCTTCAGCTGTAGGAAATACAATAGCTTCTTTCATTTTAAGATACTTACTATAACTTTGCCATTCGGCACCTACTGCGTTAATTAGTAAACGACTAAATCCTGTACAGTCTATATAGAAGTCGTATTCATATACTTGTTTTTCACCTTGTATAGTTGACACATTGTTGTTTTCTGATACACTTACATTGATAATTTCATCGTCGATAACATTGATGCCTTTGTCTATTGCAAAGTTTGTTAGAAAGTCATTTAATTTAGCAGTATTAAAATGATATTGTGCTACACCAGTGTCATTTGGGCGTTCATCCATAAACTTGTTAAATGGTGTTTCGTTATTCCAAAGGTATTCGCCGGTAAGTTCTCTCGCACTTACTTTTTCGCCAATTAGTTTAGCATATGCAATTGGAGCTCCTAGTTGTTCAGAAACATAAGGCTCATGGACACTTTGTAAGTACGGAGTTTCACTCCAGTCTTCAAACATAATACCAGATTTAAAACTAGCATCACATTCGTTAATAAGGTGGCCTGTTTGAATGCCAACAAAATCCATAAATGTAGACCAATGTTCGGTAGATCCTTCACCAACACCAATAGTTCCAATCTTACTAGAACGTATTACGTCAATTTGGAAGTTTGGGAAACTTGTTTTTAAAATTAATGCTGACACAAAGCCTGCTGTGCCGCCACCTACTACTGCTATTTTCATTTTATTCCTAGTGGTCTAAAGTATACCATCCGCTTATAATGTACTTAACACCTTTGTAGATAGGATTACCCCGATGTGGATGTGTAAACGATGTAGGAAAGATAGCTAGTCTGCCTGGAGCTGGTTTAATCTTGTGTCCTTGGTATAAGAACTCTGTTTCGCCGCCTTCTTCAACTCCATTTAAGTACAATGTATATGCTAACACTCGAGTACTTGTCGGTACATCTGCATTTTCACAGTGCCATGCATGATATCCCTGATGTGGTTTTGTTTTTTGAACACTCATGCCCTTTGCTGTATGCTGGAATAGTAATCCAAGGCTTTCGTATTTTGTTTTATACTTTTCTAAATAAGTTTTATTAAGAGTTTCAAAAAAGAATTTACATAAGTCTTCATCTGCATGATAATGACTATTATGATTAGCCCAGTCCATATATATGCGTTCGTCTTGATTACGGTCAATACCTTGCTGTTGTATTGCTGTCATTTGCATTGAAGATAGCTCTTCAAACCTTTTAATTATTTGTTTACAATAATCAATTGGGTATACGTTGTCGTATACTTCAACTCCGTCAAAATTATCATCCATATTAGTCTCCTATATAAAAAACTGCTGATTCATTCTGTAGTTATTATTTACAAACGTACCTGGTTTAACATATGCAGTATGTAAAACTGCTTGATTATATAATATCATTCTATTAAACGACATTGGAATCATTCCAATCATTTCCCAATCATGTGAGCTATCGGTAATATAGCTAGTTACTGGAATTTTACCTTCAACATCCATAGTAACATTAAAGTCATTGTTTACTACATCATCTGTGTAAAAATGTTTACCGCCAAATTCATAAAAACTTGTGCCTCCAGCAGATTCATTTTCGTCGTTTAGATAAATTGTACTAGCAAGATTCATGCCTGAACGATTATCTTGGTGTGGAGCAAGTGGTGGCAAGTCTTCAGATTGCATAACATTAATCATAAACGTTGCGTTCATAAAACTTTTTTGCATGTAATCATGCGGCCAATTTAGCATCACTTCAGGAAAAAACTCTTTAGCTAGGCTATTATATATAGGAGCCATACCAGATAATTCATAAAATGCATTAATACGTAGTGCAGGATTGCCGCCTCTAATTCGTCTATTAACAGATGCTGGAATATCTAATGCAAGTTGTCTTACTAGATAAGGATTTTGGTAAAAATTATCAACTACTAATACTCGTACGCCAGCTTTTCCAAACGTATATACTCTTGTATCTAAATTTTCGTTGATAGCAAATGCTTCTTCTTCGTTAATTGTATTTTTAATCATCTTGTTTCTCCGATAGCACAAAATTTGCACTAATTGTTGACCTTAATTGGTCGCTAGTATTATTAGATACGTAATGCTCTAAGTTACTAGGAAAAAATACAATATCACCTTCTTCTAAAGGAGGTGTTACTCTGTTATTGTATCTGAATGGTTGTGTAGTTAATGATGGAAGACCTGACTGATGTAAAAAATCATATGCTTTGTTGTAGAATACAAAGTTACCACTGTCTTTAGGAGTATGCATCATATATGCACAACTAATCTGTGCTACGCCTACATGATTATGTACTTCTTGGTAAGACCCAGGTTTGTATTTGTTAAGCCAACACTCAATCCTATAGTCTAATGTTAAGTCTATATTAAAATTTTCAAGATATTCGTTTAAACCTGTAATTGCTGATCTAATAAAAGTTTTAAATGGTAAGTTTGAAGCCTCAGGGTTACCATAAGTAGTGTCTACAGGACTATACCAAGAAGGGACTCTACTAAAATACTCTTCTTTATCAAGTATGTCAGCAAAGTCTTGTTGTACTTGCTCATGCTCCGGTAATTTAATCTTATATACTGGAATTGAATATAAGTTTACTAGCATTAGTTTTTCATTTCAATTAGTTTGCCGTACTCAGGTAAGTAACAATATTCCATTTCACTGTTATATAGTGTACGTACAGCATCATCCAAAGTTTCAACAAGTGGTTCGCCGCCTAAGTTAAAACTAGTATTAAAAATAATTGGAATGCCAGTTTTTTTATGAAACTCTTCAATAAGTTCATAGTAGTGTTTGTTCTGTTCTTTAGTTACAGTTTGAATTCTACAAGTACCATCAACGTGAATAATGCTTGGAATCTTTTCTGCAATACCTTCTTGACAATCCATTGCATACATCATATGCGGAGTTTGTTCTAACCCACGCATATCAAACCATTCATGTGCATGTTCTAACATGATACTTCCTGCAAAAGGTCTAAAGTATTCTCTACGTTTTACGTTGTTTACGTAATCTTTGCCATCTTCAAATGTTGGATCAAACAATATACTTCTATTACCTAATGCACGAGGGCCGTTTTCACTCTTACCTTGGAATAATGTTACAATGTTTTTGTTTCTAATAAGTTCTACAACTTTTTCGTTGTCAGAATCAACAATAGAAGCACCATATTTGTTTGCAGTTTCTTCAATTTGGGCATCAGTGTATGTATACTCAAATCCTTCATAAATTGTTTCTGCATAGTGTCGTACAGTTTTGTCTTTTGTAGTTTGATGGTACACTAACATAGCCGCACCCATTGCAGTACCTGCATCATTACTAACAGGTTCAACATATAACTTAATATTTTCTTTGTTTAGTTTATCAAGATACCAATAGTTTGCAACACAGTTAAGTGCATAGCCGCCACTTAGTACTACATTTTTATTACCTGACATTTCAACTGCTTTAAAGATAAGGTTTAAAACTTCTTGTTGTGATCCTTCTTGTACTGCATATGCTAAGTCTCTACGGTTTTCTTGTGTAGTTAGGTCAGTATTACTGTCAACTATGTCTTGTGATGTTTCTAAGTATTCATATTTTGCTTCATTAACTAATGCCGCATTTGGATATGTTGGAATAATAACATTTCTATCACTTGTACGCCATTTACTACCATTGGCGTCTGAATAAATTGGAGGAATATTTAAGTTTTTCTTACCATACGGAGCAAGCCCCATTGTTTTACCAGCTTCAATAGGTTGAAATCCACAATATTGTGTTACTGCTTCGTATGCTTTAACAATACCTGCACTATCATCTAATATAAGTTCATGGAATCCTTCTTCGCCTTCGCGATCTGATGGAATATACGGAATACGTGTTCCTGGAAACGGTCCATTCCCACCTTGGTGCTTATATAAAGTTTTAAAGTTATCAGGATATGCACAATTAAAAATACTTTCACATTCCCATGACATATATTCTTCATTAAACACACCCATATTAATGTTCATAGGAATAAATGTTCCTGCTCCGTCAACAATAACACTTACTGCTGATTCAAATCCTGAACGATAAAATGCACATGCCGCATGTAGTTTGTGATGTATGTGGCTTAAATCAATAACTTGTCTATGGTTATGTTGACCGTCTGCTGTATAAGCATTGTCATGTCTATCAATTAATCCTAACTTTCTTGCTAACCCAGTATACATATCACCGCCACTAAAGTCAATTCTGCTTGACTCTGCTAACGGTTGTGTGTGTGCTACTACAAGATAGTCTAATTTGTCTGTGTACTCAAGGAATTTAATCATTGCGGCAAGAGGTCCACCATCGTATTTTTTACGAGTTAAACGTTCTTCTTCAATTGAAAATACAATTTCACCATCTTTTAATAATACGGCGCCGCCGTTGTGTCCTCTTGTAATCGCTCCAATCCACTGTGTCATATGTTTTCCTTTTATATTTCTTTATATACTGTATGTAGTTGCAATCCCACTGATTGCTGATAAGATGTGAACTTTAACCTTAGTTAAGTTCTACATCATAAGTAAAATCAACTACAAATACTTTTCTTTCTTCTAATGTAGGGTATACTCCGTGATAAACTTTACCATCCATTACTACTACATCGCCTGCTATGCATTTTATCATATCACTAACTAGTTCACCTGTTACAGGATTCATAGTAATTGCTTTTAATTTGCCATTTAACGGTGTTAACGTACTCACTGATATTGTGTTTAAAAACATAACACAAGTCATTATACGTTGGCCTCTATCTTCATGTGTGTGTAATCCTGAAAATGTATTCTCAGGATATGTTAGCCACCAACACTTCTTAAATTTTACGTTTTTAAATTGAAACTTTTCTATAGATTTTTTAATCCATTCTAAGTATATACCTTGTTGGTCTACATTATACGGATATGAAAAGTCATCATCGTTATATTGTATAATTGCACCACCGTAATCTACATGCGACTTTGGTGGACTATCAAATAGTTCTAAAAATTTATTATAGTCTGCATACTTGTCTTTACTAATCCAATAATCAGGTATTCGGCCATTATAACATAACCAAAAAAAGTCTTTATCGCCTTGATATGCAGTATCTAAAGTTTCTATATCCATTATATTACACTTTCATATTCAAAGTCTACAACAAATACATGTCTATCTTCTAATGCAGGGTAAGAACCATGAAATACTTTACCATCCATAATTACCATTTTGCCTTCAATAGGATTATGCGTTAAGTAAGTAATTTCACTGTCTGCTGGTTGAAGTGTAGTTAAACATCCTGCCAACGGATATGCTACACTTGGTTTTGGAGTGTCTAAAAATAATACACTAGTAAGTTGTCTACCTGGTTGATGACAGTGTAATCCGCTATATGCACCTGGAGGATATTTTACACCCCATGCTTTTTGAAAGTCTTTTATTCTAATAGGCAAATTTTGTAATTGAAACTTAATAAAGGACAAGTATTCTTTTATAGGATCAATATCTGTAGGATATTTCATATCTCGTTTGTAATACAATGTTCCATTGCCATAATCAACATGTCTTTCACTAGATTCGTTAAACAGCTTTAGGAACTTTTTGTACCCAGGATAGTACAAGTCATCTACAACCCATGTATCAAGTGCTTGTAGCTTCTGTATATCAGGCTCTACCATAGTGGTAATACCACTTAAAAAACTATCAGGTGAAGGAAAGTTAGGACCACTCATTTTACTGACCTGTGTGACCTAAGATTTTTGCTTGTTGTTTATTACCATGTGATGCACCATCTGCATGTACTACTCCATGAGTTGGGCAGACTTCCCCTTGCTGTTCTTGTGGAACGTGGTTTCCGGTGTAGCTTCTTGGCTTACCCAAACGCTTGCGAGTACTTGTAATAATTTTCTTAAAACTTTCATCATCTAACTCCATAACTTCGTCATTAAATCTTTCAATTGAATCTTCCATTGTAAGTCTAATAGGACTAAACTTACGTCTACCTTCTCCTAGATCAATAATATCAAAGTCAGGAGAATTAGGATAAGAAATATTAATTGGATATGTACTTCCAATAACACTAGTACATGTTGTCCCTAATGCTTTTGCCATATGTTGTCCTAAACTATCACATCCAATAAAATGATCAGCAATTTGAATTACACTTGACCATACTCTTACATCTGGAATCTGCGGAACTGCTACTGGAACTTTAGTATTTTCTTCAATAATTACAGGAAATTCGCTCATTATAATTACAGCATAGTCATCACGTAAATCTTTACAAATACGTATAACATCATTTAGATGAAAGCTTCTGCTTGTACCGTCAATTACAAAGTCGCCCATGTTTTCGGCTGTACGACCAAATGGTTGAAACACTACTACTTTGTCTTTACCTGTTACTGCTTTAATTTCTTCAACAACTTTATAACCTTGTACAAGTTCATGCTTGTTCATATGTATTGTTGGGTCAGGTAAATCTCTAACGCCTTCGTTATTAATTGCAATATCAAATGCTTGTGCTAAACTACACTTTTGATTATAGTATTCCCAAACTCTGTATGGTTCTGGTGAATAACAATCTCTGTCTTTAATATAATCTTTAAACAAGTTTTTATGCCAGTTGTCGTATGCTAGTTCATGTAGTTGCGGATGACCTTTATAAAAGTCCATTCCTCCTTCACAAACAATAATAAAGTCTTGATCTGTTTTGTAGAGTTTTTCAAACGCTGGAATACTTGCGACAACTCTGCCTGCTCCACCGTTGATAAAATATGCTTTTTTGCGTTCCAATGTTTTCTCCTGTATAGTACAAATATTTATTGGTAGGACAGTTTACAGGAGGCTGATCTGGTAGTCATAAAAAAAGGGCCTAGTGGCCCTTAATTTATTAATTTATAATGCTAAATCTATTTTTTACCTGCAACCTTTTGAGCGGCAATTCCTACGTCAATAGCAAATGCACCATCTCTGTACGGATCTTCTGGATCACTTGAAGTATCTGGATCACGCATATCTTTAGGTTGTACTGGCCACATCATAACTGCTTGCCATGGCTCGTATCCTCTTGCTTCCATTACTGACGGTAGATCTCTTAACTGCTGTCTAAAGTTTTTCCATCCATCCTGGATAGATTCTGGAGCATCACTCTGTCCAACTTTAGCATCTGTATCGTGTAAGTCTGCATCTCTTACATCTCTAAGGTCTTGCCAAGTTAAGGCTTTATTTGTGCCTGTTGCTTCCCAATCATGAACTCCTAATACAAACTCTTGTGTGTCAAAGTTGTAAGTAATATTCCATTCGTCGTAAACATCTCTTGGTTCTAATTCATCTGTGTATTCAACGTCCATGTATCCATCTGGTGCGTCCCAAAGAATTTTCCACTCTCGTTGGCGTCTCATTAATACTTGTTCGTCTTTACCATCGTCATTACCAATTTCGCATAGTAAAGGATTTTCTTTACAATCAACTGTTACTCTTGTAATGTCCATACCTGACGGACGTTCTAAATCTGCTTTTGTCCATAAACACCAACCAGATTCTTTACCGTAGTCTGGACTTGCTGGGTCGTTTTGCACTTCAAACGTTAAGAATTCAGGACCTTTATAAGTAAAGGTACCAGTTTTTCCTTGCGTAAAGCTATTCATTCTCCACTCGTCCCAAACTGGGTAAGTAAATGTTTTTTCAATTTTTCTCATGTTATTCAGCTCCTAAAACTATTTATCATTTACATGAATGTTATTCGAACAACGCCTGAGCCGCCTTGTCCAGATCCGCCTGCACAGCACTTAGCCCAGTTATTACAATATGAACTAACGCCTGGCATTCCGCCACCTGCTGGCCACTCAATGTGGCAACCGCAGTTACACCATGCTTCGTTAGTTACTGATACTGTCATTTTTCCAATTAATGGAGGTTGTCCTGATCCTGAATACTGATACACACAGTGACAGTAACCATGTCCTGGCTCCCATCCTGTAGATCCCATCATTCCAAAATCTGCTCCAAAAATTCCGCATATATTACAGTTTTCACAACCAAAGTGAGTGTGTCTTGGACCCCATGCGTCTCCATTACACATCCAACCACCACAGCCGCCTACTGTACAAAAATTCGATAAGTTATATCCGTTTACATAACTTTTACAACCCATGCTTGCACCACAAGTGTGTGACTTACCACATGGCCAAGCACCACCAGCACATACACTGTACTGACATCCTGGAGCTGTAGCAACAGTCTTAGACCCGTAATTGCCACCTGCGCCACCAATTGAAAATGAACAACAGTTACAACAAGTGTGGCCTGGGCCACCGCCTCCGCCTGACCAAACTTCAAATGTTACTGTGCTTGCACCATCTGGTACACACCAGTAACAACATCTACCGTTTGCTTGCTGACAACAACCTGATTGTCTAGCACACTGATGACATTGCATGCCACGTTCATTGAAAATCCATTGTACACCCATGTTGTTACCATTACCATGAGCAATATCTGCTGAGGTAATCGATGCGTCTGTTATGCTGTCATTTGCTACTTTTTTATAACTTGCGTATGTTGCCATTTCTTATCCTTACTATGCGAATGTTATTCTTACCATGCCTGATCCGCCCATATTACCACCTGAACAACATTTTGCCCAGTTACCACAATATGAACTCTGTCCTGTTTGTCCGCCGCCTGCTGGCCAGTTAACATAACATGCACAGTTACACCACGCTTCTGCGTTTGCACCTGCACTATGTTTACCTACAAAAGGTGCTGAACCTGACATTCCCCAGTCTGCTGATTTACATTGACATCCACCGTGTCCGCCTGTTACTCCGGTTGATCCCATGATTCCAAAGTCTGCTCCAAAAATTCCGCAAATTAAACAGTTTGCACATGTTTGTGTATGGCTTGGTCCCCATGCACCACCGTTACACATCCAACCTGGACATCCACCTACTGTACAAAAATTACTTAAATTGTGTCCGTTTACATAACTCTTACAACCCATACCTGCTACACAAGTATGTGATTTACTGCAAGGCCATGATCCTCCTGCACATACTGAATATGTACAACCTGGACACGTACTAATAGTTTTTACTGCGTAGTTACCGCCTGATCCACCTGCTGAAGACTGACAGTTACTACAACAAGTACCACCTGCACCTGCGCCTCCACCTGACCAAATTTCGAATACTACTTTTGAAGTGTTAGCTGGAACTGTCCAGTAACAACACTTACCATTTGCTTGTTCGCAACAGTCGCCAGCATCTGAACATGCTTGACAATACATGCCACGTTCATTGTAAACCCATTGTACACAATATTTGTTACCTGCGCCTGCACCTAGTTTAGCCGCTGTAATACTATTGTCTTGGAAGTTGTCTGCTGTTAATGTTTTATAACTTGCGTATGTTGCCATTATTTTCTTTCCTTATACAAACGTTATCTTTACTATGCCAGATCCGCCTTGACCTGATCCGCCTGAACAACATTTTGCCCAGTTACCACAGTAACTAGATGTTCCAGGAACTCCGCCACCTGATGGCCAAACAATATGACATCCACAAGCACACCATGCTTCATTAGTAGTTGTACCTGCGTATACTCCCATACCTGCGGCCGCTCCTGACCAACCTGTTTGTCCGTGACATCTACAAGTTGTTGTACCTGCTTTCATACCCATGCCGCCCATCATTCCGAAGTCAGCACCAAATATTCCACAAATTAAACAGTTAGCACAGTTTGATACAGCATGTCTTTGACCCCATGCGTCTCCATTACACATCCAACCGCCACATGCGCCAGTAACACAAAAGTTACTTAGATTGGCTCCGTTAACATAGGATTTACAACCCATGCCCGCTGAACAAGTATGTGACTTACCACATGGCCAACTTCCGCCTGCACAAACACTATATTGACATCCTGGTTGAGTATCTACCGTTTGTATTGCATAGTTACCACCTGCTCCGCCAATAGCAAAAGAACAACAGTTACAACATGTGTGTCCTGGACCACCGCCGCCACCGCCCCAGATTTCAAATGTTACTTTATAAACATTGTCTGGTGCACACCAGTAACAACATCTACCATTTGCCTGTTGACAACAGCCACTATTTCTAGCACACATATGGCATTGCATACCACGCTCGTTAAACACCCATTGTGTTCTACGACAAGCGCCTGCTCCGGGAGTCAGCTTAGATCTAGTAATAGATCCATCTGGTATTCCTTCCGAAGTAATCTTCTTATAACTGCTGTATGTTGCCATCTACGTTTCCTTAATAATTCTTTATACAGTAAAGATACGCCATCCGTAGCTATCGCCCGAATAAACAATATCAAAAGCCGCGCCTTCTGAATTGACAGTTAAGTCTGCACTATCACCTTGTATTAGTTTACTGTTTCTACCTAGTGTTAAAGCATTGGAATCAAAAGTTTTTCTTAAGTCGAAGAATCTTACGATATCACCCACTGCTGGACTACCTGGTAAAGTAACTGTAAAGCCGCCACCGTTAGTGTCACAGAACAACTGTTGTCCTGATTGTGCCGAATATGTTGTTGTTACTGTCACGCCATTAAGAACGCCTACTGGTAGCCAAGCAGTACCATTGTATAATTCTAAGTTTGTTAACTCAGTATTAAATCTTAGTGCTCCTGCTCCAGCATCGTCTGTTCTTTGTGCCGTAGTTCCAAAAGGGACAGTTAAACCTGGTGAACCTACTGATAATCTTCTTCCCATTGCTTTATCCTATCCTTATGTTATGCCGCCGGTACGGCTGTTTCAATACCCATAACCATTGAGGTTACAGATGCTTGACTCGATCTTACTACAATTTTTTTAGTTGCGTCAATTACAATACCAGTTCTTTCTAGTACGCCATTTGGACCAACGGATACATCATACTCTAAGTATTCTGCCGCTCCTGGTGAATCTCCAGTACTTGTTGATAATCTAATGTTGGTTGTGTTTGAACCTCTGTTACAAAAGTTCACAGTAACAACACTATATGTATCAGCAGGTACTGTATAGATCGTAGTATTTGTATTTGCTGTAAGATCGCTTGATCCTAATATTCCTGATGCCATTTTATTACTCCTATGTTAGTATTTAGCCATTATGTTTTACTTGTTAAAAAGTACGCAAATGCAACTGGACTTCCACTTACACCGCCGTTAAAGTTCATTCCCGTAGTTACAGTAATTGGACTATTATCGGTTGTACCTATTGTATTACCAGTAATATTTATTTTACCTGCTGTAACTGCGTTAACGTTCAGAGAGCTACTACCTCCACCAATCTGTGAATTGATGTATGTAATAATTGCTCTTTGTGTCGGAACAACGTTATCTGAATTACCACTAAATGTACCATCTGTGCTAAATTCATTAATAACAGCGCCGCCTTGTCCTAAGCCAACTGCGCCTAATGACAATTCTTGTAGTCCTGCTAAACTAAATGCACTTGTATTTAAACTCGCAGATCCTGTTGACTGTTCAACGTTGAACAATCTACCTACTCTAAAGTTACCATCTTGGTCAGTACTTGTGTAGAATATTCTACCTCCGCCTGATTCAGTAACTTCGTCACTTGGATCGTTAGCATAAACAGGTGTTCCTGGATAGTTAGTGTTACTGAAGTTACCAGTACCAATATCTAGGAAGTCGTGTCCTGTTAATCTTACTTGACTAAATCTCTTTCTAATTGTAATGTTAGTACCATGCTCTGGAGCAGTTTCAACTCCTAAGTCTGGTGATACTTGTAAGTTAGCAGTATAGTTACCTGCACTACCTAAAAGTTCTCTAACAAACACAATTTTAAAGAATCTATCATCGCCGTCTAGTTGTAAGTTTGCACCTTCAACTGGAACATCGCTCATTCCGTAAACGTTCATAAACTGTGCCGCTTGATAAATGTCAGCATATCCATCTCCGCTTACTGTTCCGCCAGCTGTTTCAAAGTCTATACCTCTTGATGTCCATGTAGGTTGTGCTAGTACACCGTTACCAATTCTACATTCCCATGGAACTTCAGTAGTTTCACTTGGGTCTGTAATTGTTAGTGTTGGAGTAGTTGTATAACCGCTACCTGGATTAACAATATAGAACTGTGTAATTCTACCAGTTGTAACCCCTGCTCTAACTTGTGCGTTTGAACCACCGCCACCAACTACTTGGATTCTTGGCTCAATACTGTATGCTGTTGTAGCATCAAGTGTTGATGCAACAGCGTTAGTTGGATGCCATGTTTCCCAGCCTGCCGCGTTATCACTTTCTTTAGCAATACTTGCAACTTTAGTACCTGAATTGTATGCACTAATAAATCCATACTGTCCTGCACCTGTACCTGCTGTAATTACAACTCTCATACCAACGTATTTTGTACTGTTAGCTGTTTCAGTGTTTGACAATGTAATACTAGTTGTATTACCTGCCTGTGCAGTATTTTCACTGCTAGAGTAACCTCTACCACCTATTGAATCAGCATCGTTGAGTAAGCCATCACTGTTGGTATCTTTTTCGTTATAACTAGATCCATCATCTGGGTTACGTAATCTAACTTCAAACAATCCGTTATTTACATAGTTACCGTTAGCTACTACTGCACCATATCCATCTCCACTAATTGTGTAAGTTGAATTTGAGTAGTTGTTACCAGCGTTAGTATATTCAAAGTGAATAATAGCAGTTCCGTCTGTTAATGCTCTACCAATTTGTGCTTCAGTTTTTCTGTTATTAACTCCGCCTGTTGTTGGAATCTCAGTAACATCAATGTATTCTGATACTGCACCTCTGTCACCATATGAACAGTTACCATTAGTACCACGTATCTTACCACCGTTTTCAGCTAGATAACCAATGTGTGCGTAGTATGAGAACACTGAAACAAGTTCAGCTCTACCTAAATTAGTAATCCATGCGCCAATACCATCACTTAAGATCTGTGTAAAGTCGTTGGCAACAATTGAATCGTTACCACCGTTGTGCAATGCACCATCAATTTTTAGTCCTACACAACCAGTACCAAAGTTTGTTACACCTTGTACATATGGTGAACGTGATGTAATCCATACACGGTCATCATCTGGTCCCCACCCTGGATCCAATGAACAGTATGCTCCTGCTGTTGGACGTTTAGTTCCGTAAGCATTTACTGAACTTAATGTTCCTGTTAATCCGCCAAGTGTTTGATTTCTAATACCTGTACCATCTCTTAGTAAGTACATGTTTTCTAATACAGAACCGTTTACACTGTTACCATACATTAATCCTGCTGTTAGTGTAGCATAGTTACTACCTTCGCCTGTTGCATTAATTAAGTCATATATAAATGCATCAATATAATGTGCAACGTCTGATTTACAAGTTGCTTCGTTAAACGAATATGACGGATAGTTAACATTAATGTATTTTGTTACATCTTCGCCAATGAACGCTTTGTTCAAATGCAGTATTCTTGCCGCCGCAAACTTAGTTTGATCATCAACTCTAGAATTTGCACCTCTATATAATGGTGCTGTACTATCGCCTGATGCTCCGTTAACTAAGTAATCAATTTGATCATAAAGTTCTGTACATAAGTTTTCAACATAAGTCGATACACCACTAGTACTCCAAGGCTTACTAACATTTTGTGTAAGTGTATTACCAGTTTGTCTTGTAATAGCTGTACCTTCAATAATGTCATCAATGATAGATTTCATGTGCAAAATACCAGCTAGTGAATAAGTTGTATCTGCGGCTTGTGTTTGCACACCTGCTGGTTCAACCCTTGTACTACGTAGTTCGTCACCAACTATAGCTACTAGTTCTGGAACTCTAATTGGAAGTACTTCAGTATATGTTCCTGTTTTAACATAGACAACTTTGTGTGTTTTCTTTGCTGTTGGAACTGTATATCCTGCACCTAGTGTAACAGCTGAAGTAATAATAGCCATACTTGCTGTTAACTCTGCTAATGCACCTGCTTCTTCAACTCTTGTAGCATCTTTAATTTGTAAGTATCTATCACCTGATGCAACACTATCTAAATCTTGATAGTCTGCCGCTGGAGTAGCACTGTCTAGTACATCTTCTACTAGATCAATTACAAAGTTAAGTGCCGCAACGTTTTGTGCCTCGCCACCTGTTGTAAAGTAGTCTGGACTTACATTGTCTTTCATTGCTTGTGCAACTCTAACAGTATGTACGTTTCCACCTTTTTTAAGATCTAATACAATACCGTCTAGAGCAAAACCTGCTAGTCTTTGGAACTTAGCTTCATCAAAAGCAAAACCAATAAAGAATGGTGATGTCTGTGTAATGATTTGTCTCTTAGCCCATTTAGCAGTTTCATATGCTATAAACATTCTGTTTTCTTCTAACAGTGATGCCGCATTTGGACTCTTAGGTCCTTTTTCAATTTCTTCACATGCGTAACGAATTGACTTCCAAGGACGATCGAGTGTTGCGCCGCCTGTTGGGAATTTTTTATTTGCGCCGTTAGTTGCAACATAATAAACATCTGGAGTTAAACCAAAGTCTCTCCATTCAGGTAATCCTGATGAACTTACACTTAATACTTGGCCTTCTGAACCAATTGGTAATCTTGCAGGTCCTGATCCTGAACGATAAAGTATATCACCTTCAGTAGTAATTGCTGATTCTTCAGCACCACTTGCTAGTGTATTCCAATAATCGCCATCTGTATCTGCTGATGGTTTATTAGTACCACTTGATGTATGTGCCGCAATACAAATATAACTGATTAGGCCTTCACGTACTGTGTCACCTGCATCGTATAATGTAGCACTTGTCCATCCATTTTTCCATTCAATACCTTGGTTTAATCTTGACCAATATGTAGTGTTTGGTGGACGTTGGTTTTGGTTATCGGCAGTAGCTAGGTAAGTATAACCACCTAGTCTAACAACATCACCAATTCTGTAATCTTGGTTAGTTGAGTCGTCTCCCCAGTCACCTCTATTATTAAATCCTGAAGTTACAAGATCATATTTAGAACTTGATGCTGGATTTTCTCCGTATACGTTATCGTTAGCAACATATTGGTTACCACCGTAAGTTACAAAGTCACCTGGTTGATATCTTTCAAATGGATTCCAACTATTTTCAAATTCTAATCCTGGAACAAACTTTTCCCAATTTGCAATATCAGCTTGTAGTGTACCTAATTGTGAATCGTTATTAGTAACAACTGATGTATGATGAGTTGTTGCAATATAAAGTGTTGCACCAAATAGTACAATGTCGTTAACTTTATAACGTGTTTGGTTTGTCCATTCACCTAAGTATTCAAAACCTTTGTTTAAATAATCCCACTTCGATTGATCTGCTTCAAGTCCGTTTGCGGCTGTAGCATTTGAAGTGTGACCAGTATTACAAACATAAAGTGTTCCGCCATACTTAATAATGTCGTTAATTTTATAACGTGTTGATACCGCCCAATTTTGTTTCCAATCTTGGCCTTCTGAGAACAAATCCCATTTTAAAATATCTTGTTCAAGTCCTAATGCATTACTAGCCGCGGCAGTGTGACCAGTGTTACACAAATAAATGTTACCACCATATTTTACCAAGTCGTTTGCTTTATAAACTGTTGCCGCTACCCAATTATCTTTCCAGTCAATTGATGTAGCAAACTGATCCCATTTTGATTGATCAGCTTCAAGTGTTGATTGAGCAGTGTGTCCAGTATTACAAATGTAAATAATACCACCGTATCTTACGATGTCATTAATTTTGTAAAAAGTTGCACTTGACCAATCACTTTGCCATTTTGTACCATCACTGAATAAGTTCCAGTGTGTCGCGTCTGTGTAGAAATCAGCACTAGAAGTGTGTCCCTTAATTGCAACATAAGTACGTCCACCGTACCTAATTACGTCATCTTTTAGGTAACTCGATCCTGTTGTCCACGAGTCCTTCCAAATAAATCTAATTCTACCTAGCTTAAATTCTGCCATTTTTTGCTCCGTTCTTGATATTATACATATTTATCATTATCCGTTAAAGTCATCTCGTTCAGTTCTGCCCGACATAAACATATTAAGTGCCGCTAATCCACCGCCTAATGGTCCGTTAATAGTCATATCAACCAATACACTAGCTTGTGAGTCCGGAATATTTACTCCAGCTGTATTTGACCATGTAGTGTCTTCAAATACTAGCTGACCTGCTGTTAGTTTGTTTGTAAACAAATTAGATCCACCACCATTAAATCTGTTTTCAATATACAGTTTTAATGCTCTTTGTGTAGGAATAATATTGTCTGAGTTAGCAACAAAAGTATTATCAGTACTAAATTCTCTAATAACAGCCTGTGTTCCACCAACTCTAATTCCACCAAGTCTTAACTCATCTAACCCTTCTAAGTCAAAGAAGTCTGCACTTAATGTTACACCACCTTGTGCCTGTGAAACTCTAAATAGTTCACCAACTCTGTAGTTACCATCTTGGTCAGTACTTGTGTAGAATACTCGTCCACCGTTTGATTCAACAACTTCGTTTGATTGTCTTGTTTCATTTGCGGCGCTTTGTCCAAATACATAAAGTCCTGGATAGTTAGTGTTACTAAAGTTACCAGTACCAATGTCTAAGAAGTCGTGTCCTGTAAGTCTACAGCTACTATAACGTTCACGTATAGTAACTCCTGTTCCATGTATTGGAGCTAATGCACGACCTAATATTGGACTAATTTGGAATGTTAATTCAATGTTTGGTGCAGTTCCACTTTGTGCAGTTACTTTAACCAATCTATAAATTGTATCACTTCCTGTAAATCTTACGTTTGCTCCAGGTCCTGGAACTAAACTTAGTCCACTAATTTTCATAGTGTTACCAATTTGTAATTCTTCGCCAAAACCATTACCAGTTATTGTTACAATCGCACTTTGGTATCCTGTACCTCTATTATAGAATGTTGGTTGAGGTAATGCACCGTTGTTAATATCAACAATATAATACGGCTCACTGTACTCTTCAGGATCTTCAACTGTTACTGTTGGTGGAGTAATGTATCCACTACCTGGATTGTAAATATTAAACTGATTTAATTTTCCATCTTTAACTTCAACTCTAGCAAATGCTGTTGCACCACCAGTAATAATATTACCTACTGATCCTGCATTTGATAAGCCAACCCATGTTGGCAAGTTATTTCTAATTCCGCCTGCTACTGCTGTTAAGTTTCCTGTTACTTCTCTTACAGTCCAACCGTACCCATTGTCTGAACTTACTGTAGTTCCTGTAGAACTTACTGCTAAGAACACACCTTGTGTATAACCAATTTTCCAATCTTCTCTGCCTGAGTCGCCAACTAGTTGTGAGTCTGACCAAGTAGTTCCAGTGTCACTGTAAATAACTCTATCTGACTGCGCCATTGTTGCAATCCAACAGTTACTACCAAATACTAAGTCATTGTATACTTCTGGTGATGCAGGTGTTACTGCCGCTCCAGTAGTCCAAGTTACGCCATTATCTGCTGAAATAACTGTAGTACCATCTTCAGCGATTGCAATCCATTTGCCTGCGCCATATGCTAATCCTACCCAAGTAGTTGCACTTCCGCCTGTAGCTACTGTAGTCCAACTTCCTGATGGAACTTGTGTTGAGTCGCCGCCAGTATCAAGTGTATTTTTATAAATGTTAGCACTTCCTGTTGCTAGTGCCATAATAGTATTTCCGCTAGGTCCACCTATTTCAACATGCTTCCAAGTTGTACTTGCAGGAAGTGTTGAATGATCAAAGTTAATACCATCATTTGAATATACTAGTCTGTCACTACCGTCTGCTACTGCCGCTATAACTGGGCCATTTTTTGCAAATCCTGTCCAGTTTAAACTGTATGCTGGTAAATCTCTAAGTGTCCAAACTGCACCGTCTGTGGAAACATAAAAGTCGTTTGTTCCGCTAGGAGCATAATACCACATACCAATACTTGGACTGTACCCTATGTCTAATGCACCTGTTTGTACACTAGTGTTTGACTTACTAAATATTGGGCTTGACACACTAACTCTTGGCTCGTAAAAGTAAACTGTAGTTTCTGATAATGCTGTTGCATTTAATTTTCCTGGAACAATATTATCCCAGCCTGCTGTATTTGTAGATTCTTTATAAACTGTTGCAGTAAATGTTGAAGGATTATAATTTTGAATCCATCCATATTGTCCTGCACCAATACCTTCAGTAATAACAATACGCATTCCTACTAGCTGTGCGTTAGTTCGTACTTCTGAAGCCGCTAAAATAACGCTTGATAAATCGCCACCTTGTGCTGAGTTACCAAAAGATTTAAATCCTCTACCACCAACGTTTGTACTGTCATCTGGTAATTGTAAATCAATTTTAGAAATTCCGCCTTGTCTAAATTCATCGTATATCATATTTAAACCAACACCTGATGCTTGTGTAGTTGATGTTGTTGCTTGTGTATATGATTGACCTGTATTTTTATATGCTATTGCTAGTATTGAAGTACCAGTTGACCAAACTTCGTCTACTGTTGCCTCTCCGCTTTGGTTGTTAACTGTAGCTAACTGTGGAGTTTCTGTTGAGTCAAATCCTTCTGCAACACTACCAAATGTTCCGTATGAGTTGTTACCGTTAGTAGCACGTAAAATACCACCGTTTTCAGCTAGGTAACCAATGTGTGCATAATATGTAAACACACTAACTAGCTCTGAACGTCCTCTATTTGTAGCCCAGTAGCCAATGCCGTCACTTAGTACTTGTGTAAAGTCGTTAGCAACGATTGATTTATTACCACCGTTGTGTAATGCACCGTCAATTTTCATTCCAATACAGTTATTACCAATTGTAGTAACACCTTGTACATATGTTGATTTACCGCCTGCAATTCTTTTTAAGTTAACAGCACCTGCTGTTGCACTTACAAATGTGTGTGCAGATAATTCTGAACTAATACCGACATTCATTGTAATAACATTACCACTTACATTTGTAATTAAAATATTCTTATTGTAGTACGGATCTGTTGATCTTGGGTGTAACAGTTGTGTTGCATTACCATCACTAGCACAGGTCCATGCTAAACTATTTGCATCAATAGTAATTGTGTTTCCAATTTTAATATTATGAGCCCAGCTTATTGAATTATTGCTAGAACTTATAAATCTATGTTCATAAACACCGTCTGGGTTAACGCCAACATTTACAGTAATTGTTTTATCTGTTTTGGCAACAACTTTACGTTTTTCTCCGTATGCTGGATCTGTAACTCTTGGGTACGTATGATTACTATCAAAGTTGTCTTTTGCACATGTAAATGTTAAACTATTATTTGCAAAGCTAATTTCTTCTCCTACAGCTAATCCGTGTGCTGTCGCAAATGCTAATACCATTTGGCCCGTTGATGGATTATAAGTTGTTCCATCTACTGGTGTATATTGTGCAGTTGGAAGAGTCAATGTCATTACACCTGATGCTGGTGCATAAGTACCAGTTGTTGGTGTGTATTCCATGTTGTTTACGTTTGCAATCCAAACACTTGTATCGTCTGGGCCAGTACCTGGATCTAATGAAACAAATGCTCCGCCTGTTGGACGGCTTGTTCCGTAATCATTTGGTCCTACTAGTGTTCCTGTTAATCCTTTTAGTGTACAGTTTCGAATTCCGCAACCATTTCTAACATAGAACATATTTGATAAACTGTTAGCTGATGGAATAATTAATGGTATCTGTGGTTGTGGTACACCGTGTAAATAAGTTTTTTCACCTAATACAACATCTTCAGTAGGTACTGCTGGTCTAATTGTAGTTGTTCTAAGTTCTGCGCCTACTAGTGCAACTTTACTTGGAATACTAATTGGAAGTATTTCAGCAAATTCGCCTGACATAACTTGGACTTTTGCGTGTTCACCAACTCTATTAGGTTCATCTGCTAATAAGTAACTCATTGCAAATCCAACAGTTCTAAATGGAGCGTTTAATGAGCCACCACCTGTTGCATCATCAACTCCGTTAAGTGAAACATAATATAATTTTGCTTGTAAGTCTAATGTATCCCAATCCGGCATACCAGTAGTTGATCTTAATGCTTGACCAAATGCACCAATTGGTAAACGTAATGTGTCAATTGCTGTTGAATCTTGATCTTGGAAAGTTTTTAAGTCACCTTTTCTTGCTAACTTGTTAGTTAATGTACCAAGTACTGCAATTTTCCAGTAGTTTTGATCTGGTTGTTCTACATCTAAATCTGGTCTTGATGCTGATTCTGTTGAACGATGATATGCTAGACAAGTATATGTAGAGCCTTCCCAGTTAACCATATCACCTTTAAAGTACTCAATGTTATCTTCCCAGTAATCACGCCATTGTCTTCCGTCAATAACTAATTCCCAATATGCTGGCCACGCATCAGGTTGTAAGTTTGTATTATCTTGAATAGCAATATATAAGTTTCCTGAATAACGTATTAGATCGCCTGTTTTATAATCTACAAACGAACTTGCACCATCTTCGCCGTTCCAGTCATCTCTAAACTTATATCCTTCAAATGTAACATTCCAGTCAGTTGCATATAAACTTGGGTTTAACGCTGTATTAAATGTAACTGCTTTATAAATGTAACCACCGTATAATACAGTATCGCCTGGTTGGTAGTAAACGTTATCTGCCCAAACATTTTCATATTCTGAACCTGGCAAATATATTGCCCATTTACTTGTTCCGTAATCAGTATTAAATCCTGCTGAACCTGTTGTTGAAGTATGTCCAGCTAGACACTTCATTAAGTTTGCACCACGTTTTACAATATCGTTTTTCTTATATCTATAACCTGCTTGCCAAATGCCTTGAATAGTTTCTGCACCTGATTGTTCATTAACATAAACTTTAGTTACATATTCAATACCGTCTAGTTGTACTGCCCACTTAGCTTGATCTTCTTCTAGGCCAAGTGCAATTGAATCTGCTGATGTATGTCCTTGAGCACATTGATAAACAATACCACCGTACTTAACAATATCATTAACACGATATCGTGTACCAATTGACCATGTAGCTCTCCAAGTATCACTGTCTGATAGTACAGTCCAGTCAGCTTGGTTAGCTTCAAGTCCTAATAGCGTAGTTGCGGCAGAAACGTGCTGATTAGTTGCTTTATAAACTTTACCGTTATAACGTACAAGATCATTTGTTCTATATAATGTATTAATAGTCCAGTTGTATTTCCAGTCAGCGGACGAAACAGCAACTAATGTCCATTTTCCAATGTCAGCAACTAGTCCGTCTGTTCCTGAAGTAAACGTAGCGGCAGATGTATGTGATTCAGTACATTCGTAAATACTAGCACCATACTTAACAATGTTACCTATAGAATAATGTGTGCTTACAGTCCAAGTGTTTTTCCAAACTTTACCTTCGGATTGTTTAATCCATTTTGGTTCAGCTGGTGTAACATCTGTACCTGCAACATCATTATAGAAAGTTCCTCCTGTATGTGTTTTTAATGCCACATACGTAAAACCTTGGTATTCAATCATATCATCAACGATATAATCACTACCACCGGCCCAAGCACCCTTCCAGTTAAATCTAATTCTACTAAGTTTAAATTCTGCCATTTTCTTTACCTTTTACGTATTTATTCATACTCCAGTTGGGTATGTATAATCCTCATTAATTCGTGCTACTAAATTTCCGCTATCATCAATATAGTAACTAATGTTTCTATTATCCCATCTAAACTGCTCGTAGTTTAAATTTAGGTAAACCCTTTTATGGTTTACATCTCTACCTTCAAGAAAGTCTTCACCTTGTTGGAAATCTTCGTAATTTTCTGCAGGGTCACCTTCGCCATTAATTGCAATACTATCATGACTTTTTAATTGATCAACTTTACCAATAAATAGTTCACCTTCGGTTGTTCTACGTAATCCGTAAAAATACCTTGTGTCGGTTTGGTTAACCATATCTGAAAGACTTTGTCCTAAGCTACCATCACTCATTATACTATCTCCACTAAGCTAAGAATCACATCAAGTGACTCAGTTGTGTCCGATCTAACATACAACGTATTAGTTGCATCAAGGACAATTTTTTCACCTTTACCAATTGGCTTCATTGCAGTACTTGGAGGAATAGGCATTCCCTTAATCATATATCCAATGGAACTTGCTTCGTCTCCAATTTCAATATCAACACTTACCATACTTCCTGTTAAGTTAGCAATGTTCATACCAATAATTGTTGTACTAGTTGCCGCTGGTGTTGTGTACACTGCTACTCTTTCAGTACCAATTTGTTTGCCTATAATATTTTTAAAATTAGTTGCCATATTTCTTTCCTAAATTGTTAATGCAAGTTTAATCGCAATTTCCTCTGCATCATTAAACGTTACAGCACCAGTGGCACCTGCAACTGAAACCCAGTTATTTCCAATATCGTATATTTCAACTCTATCTTCAACAGTGTTATAACGCATCATTCCTAGTTCGGGACTTGGATGTCTGTTTGCATTATTACCAACTGGAATAACAAATCCGCCTGTACCATCAACTTTAAAGTAACCTGTACCTTGTTGCTTTAATGTAGTAACAGCACCATCTATAGTATTAGTTATCTGATTTCCGTTAAAACTAAAGTTTTCAACAGCAACATAACCACTTCCATTTGCACGTAAAAGCAAGTTTTGATTAGTTGTAATTGTTTCTAATATACTACCGTGTACAGCAATATCATCAACTTCTAACCGTTTTGCATCAAATCTTTGTGAAGTAACGTCAGCTACAAGTGATCCACCAGCATAAAAGCGTAATGTATCGTCATCTGCACCTGGTGTTATTTCTGGTGTAATATAAGTATCTCTATCAAGATCGTATACACCACCTAGTGTATTCCAATCAGTAGTATATGCTTCAAATACGCTTGTAGTTGTATTATAACGTAGCATACCTGCTATTGGTGATCCTGGACGTTGTGCTGTTGTACCCTTAGGTAATGTTAATGATCCTGTACCGTCAATTTTAACAGTTTGACTACTCGGATCTAATACAATATCTCCACCTGGGTTAGCAACAGTATTTCCACTAAGTTCAATGTTGTCAATAATAACTTGACCAACACCGTTAGTTGTAATATTAATATCGCCGTTACTTGCAGTTGTAGTAATAGTATCGTTGTCAATGATAATATCATCAACGTAAACTTTACCAATATTTGCTTCTGACCAGTTTAATAAAGTAGTACCTAGTTTGTATGTGTCATCAAGATTAGGTATAATATCACTATCAATTCTAGCATTAATATTAATTGTGTCAGTGTCTTCGTCACCAAGTGTGATATTGCCACCAACTGTTACATTGCCAGTAACATCTAAGTTACCTGTAATGTTAACATTGTCTTGTAAATTAATTGTACTTGTTGAACTATTAATATTAATGTCGCCGCTCGTACTACTAATAGTATTTCCGCTAATTTTAATATTTCCGCTTTCAACTTTTGTTCCGTCAATAATAGTTGTACTTGTACCATCAGTAAATGTAATACCTTGGTTATTGTTAAACAAGAATTCTGCGTTAGTAAATGTTACTTCGCCTGTTTCTTGATTAATTCTAAATAAATCTCCAACTCTAAAGTCGCCTTTATGATCAACTGTGCTAAAGTAAACGTTTGCATCACTATTAGCAACTACTTCGTTTGCTTGTATAACTGCTGTATTGTCGTTAGTTACATCTTTGCCTGTACCAATATAAGCAAGGTTCATACCAATTGCATAAACAACTGATCCGCTTCCTGTGCCATGAATACCATAGTTACCGTAAACACTTGCACTTGCAATACTTCTAATTTCTCCACCAAAGTCTGAATGATCAATTAATGTTAAACCTGTTGCTGTGCCACCTGCACTAAAATCAATGTCTTGAATAAATGTATCATCGTCTACTAAAATTTGTGATCCGTTATCACCGTTAAAGTCTAATTTTAAAACTGTATACTGATCAACTACTGTAGGTGCTGTAGGGTTACTAAATGCATTTGTTACACCTACGCCTTTTCTAACTCTAAAGTCATCAATACGTCCATCAAATCCCTGTGTACCTGCATAATTGTTACCAATTATTAATGGCTTTGTTGTTCCTAAGTTAGTATTATTAGATGTTGTTGCTTGTACTGCACCGTCTATAAATAATTTAATTGTAGTGCCTACTCTTGATACCATGATATGATAGTAAGTAGTATTAATTAACGTAACATCAGGAGCCATTATTTCAGTATTACCAATGTATACTTTAGGCTTCCTATCAACTGTATAAAAATGTAGTGCGTTATCTGTATCTGATCCTGCTCTAAAATCAAATTTACTTTCAGTTCCAGTATCGTCTGCAATATAAATTACACATTCAACACTAAAGTCACCAGTTCCAAATCCAAAATCACTTGCTGTTGTTAATGTAAATCTGTCGTCAGTACCGTCAAATAATCCCATACCAGTACCATACTTAACAGCACCTGTTGTAACTATCTGTGCATTGCCTACTGCTGTAACAGTTTTCTTAGCTCTACTTAATGGGGTAATAAATCCGTTTGCTCTACCGTCAATAATAACTTCGTTTGTTCCTACACTTTCAATAGTTGATTGTGCTAGTTGTGTTCCGTCAGCATCTTTTAATGTAATTGTTTGTCCTGCGGCAGGTGTTGTTCCTGCTAGGCCGCTGTACTTAATTCTTGTTTTACCATCACCTTTAAGACCAGTTGCGCCTTCAAGTATTTCAATACCTTTGTCTGCAAAATATGTAAAACAATTTAGCCATTCTACTCTTGCACCATTAGTAACTTTTAATCCACTTGCATTTGGCGTAATAAATGTTACACTGTGGAATAACATCGCCGCTTCTCTTGAATCAGTATGAGCAACACTTCCGTCTAAATATGCGCCACGTCCTGCATCGCCGGCCGCAAAGCCTCTTGGATCTGTGTTGGAAACAGTAGTACCTTTTGTAATAACACTTACGTTTCTAATATAAGGTGATCTTTCGTAAACTCTAAAGTTGTTTGCAAAACGGAAAGCGTGTCCTGTTACTGCTCCAGCATTGTAATAAAAATCTTTAATTGTAACATCTTCAACTGCTGAGTCGCCTTGCATTAAAAATACATCGTTGCTTTGTGTTCCACTTGTTGGTGAAATTTCAACTGCACGTAAACTGTGTCCTCTTACTGTAACACCTTGTGGTACAGTTAATGGAAATGCTTCTTGGTATTGTCCTGGATAAATGTAAACTGTATCATGTAATCCAGCAAGTTCTAAACCTTTTGCAATAGTTGCAACTGGATCTTGTGGGTGTGTTCCTGTTCTTGCATCACTACCGTTAGATGATACATAAATGATATTTCCTGGTATACTGATCAAATCAATAGCACCAAAATCTAGGTCATTTGTTGTTAGTGTGTTTGTTGTTACGTTAGCAAAGTTACCTGTTGCCCAACGTTTTGTTGCAGTACCAATGTTATAAGTGTTATGCACATCAGGCATAATATCACTTGCAATGTCTGCATTAATAAAAATATTGTCAGTGTCACTATCACCAATTGTAATATTTCCGTCGGCACTAATATTTCCTGTAGCGTGTAAATTACCAGTAACAGTTGTGTTACCTACAATGTTAATAACTCCAGTGCCGTTAGCACGGATAAACAAATCATCGTTTGTATTTGTATTTTCAATAAAGTTGTTATTAAGTTCTAAATCGCCTACAACAACTCTATTACCAACAATAGTATTGTCAGCAGTTGCAATAGCAAATTCTTGTGCAGTAGTTGATATAGTGCTTGTTGCACCATTAATAGTTACGTTTCCAACTTGGAAAGTAGTATTTGTAATTTCTAAATCTGTTACTCGGGCAACGCCTGCAACGTCTAGTGCGTATTGTGGATTGGTGGTTTTAATACCGATTCGACGATTTGTTACATCTAAGTATAATAGGTCTGTCTCAAAAGCTAAATCCGTCCCATTACGTAGGAGGTTTTCCTTTAAGAGAGGACCCGATATGCGACCAATTGCCATCTTCTCTCCTCAATACGGGGATCCTGTCCCTCTAGCCAAATTTACAGTTTTCACTCTTTGCCGGCTAACCACAGTTTGTCCAGCATCGGGTTGGTCTACCCTTGTTGATGCGTTATTATTATTTATCCGTATTAAGAAATTAGTCTAGTATAAGGTTGAATACGTATGCTAATTCTTCAACATCAGATGCTTCGATACTTTCAACTTCACCAGCCGCATTAATCCAGTTAGATCCGTTCCAAGTTTCAAGGAATTCTAGTTGTTTATTGTACCTTGTATGCCCCACTTCTGGTCCTGCAGGACGCTGTGCAGTAGTACCAAGTGGCACAACCATACCGCTTGTATTATCAATTTTTAAGAAAGCATTTCCGGTAGTGTTAGTTAAATTAAATGTAAAGTTATCACTACTCCAATTCCAAAGTTCACTGTTTCTAAATTTAACATTTTCAATTTCAGTGTATCCAGTACCGTTTGATCTAAGTGTACTTGTACCGTCTACTTCATCACTTGATACTATATTACCGTCGATACTAAATTTATGATCACTACTAAATCCAGTTGATTCAATTAATGTTCCGTTAAGTGTATGATTTGTTTGACCTGCTGTAACAAAGTTAAACTGGTTATTACTTAGATTTAAATATGTATCTCTATCGGTATCGTAAATACCATCAAGGGAAACACTACCAGCAGATTCTAGTCCTTCTAGTGTTCCATACGTAGTGTTATACCTTATTCCGCCTTGTATTGCAGGACGTTGAGCTGTTGTTCCTTTTGGAACTTGTAAATCACTTGTGGCACTTATAGTTACATTTCCTGTTGGTTTAAGTATAACATCTCTATTTGTTCCGCCTAGGTTATTTGTTACACTTGTCCAATAATCAATTGAAGGACTATTTGTAATAGGCAAATAGAACGAAGCAGTATTTGCTATTGAAAATCCTGCCGCATCGTTATTTGATAATAAGTTACTTGTGTAATGATCAAACAATGCAGTAATAGTTCCTGATCTCCAAGATAAACTACCTGCCATAGTTGCTGTTAACAAGTACAAATACTCATAACATAAATCGTTATAATTTAATCCAGTAGCATCAGTATACCATGCAAACGCTGGATAGTTATAGTTTACAACACCGCCTGCTTGATATCCGCCACGTGCTGAATCTAATGCTGTTGTAAGTGTGCTTGGTCTAGTTGTGCTTAATGCAGTATACAATCCACTTATTCTTGGAATAAGCATATTTTTAAATATCTTTTCGCTTGCTAAATCTCTTTGACTGTTTACTCCGTCACCTAAGTAACTATTCATTTCGCTTTGATAAACACCAAATGTTCTGTTTATTGCAAACGAACCAAATGTACTTGATAATGAAGTTTCTTCGGATGCATCAGCATATACAACAATACCATATAAGCCGCTTGAGAATGTTGCAAGTAATGCTGTGTTATCTGCAACACCGTTATAGTCATTGTCAAGATAACTTGCTAACATATTTGCCGCATGTTTAATTGCAAGGTCGCTAACTGTTGATGTTCCTAATACCGGAATACCAAACACTGTTGTATATCTTGGTAACTGAGTTTTAAATGCTTGATTACCATTAAAAATAGATGGTGTTGATAGTTCATAATCAGTAACAATAAATTCGCCTTCCGGACTAAACTTACCAATAATTTTATTATCTTTAAATTCTAAATTTTCTACACGAACTTTACCTGTACCTGTTGCAGTAATATATAAATCTGCATTAGATTCGTTAGTAGCAATAGATTGTGATGATATAGTAATACTATTAATTATTGCTGTTTTTGTATGTAATTCTTTCCAACGTTTTACATCAGTACCTAAAACTAATCCTTCAGTTGATCCTGGCTCAAAGTTTTGACTAATGTTTGTATTAAAATCAACAGTGTCTGTTGGAGAATTTCCTATAGTATTAAGTGCTCCACCAACTGACAAGTTTCCTGTTATATCAACACTTGGTGCAATAACATTTCCTTGGAATACAATATTTCCTACACTATTAAAATTAATAGCTGACTTTGTTGCTTCAATTACATTGCCTTGTACAACAATATTATCTAATGCAACTACACCTTGATTAAGTGTAACAGTATCATTTCCATTACGGATTTGTACTTGTGAATTTGTTGCAAAAATACTTTCAATATCAAAGCTAGTTCTTTCGTTTTCTAAGTCAACTAAGAATTTATCTCCAACTCTAAAGTTACCTTTTTGATCTTGTCCTGTAAAATAAACTGTAGCATTGTTTAATTCAGTTACTTCATTTACTTGTATAGTTGTTGTATTGTCGTTAGTAATATTTTTACCTGAACCAATATACGCAAAGTTATGATTAACCATGTATGCTAAACAGTTAGCACCATCTGCTTCAATACCTTTGTTTCCATATACGTTTGCACTAGCAATAGTTCTTAGTTCGCCACCGTAGACTGTAGTTCCATCTTTTGCTGTTCTCCCAGAACCCTGTAACATGTAAATGCCTCTGTTAGCAAAGTAGGTAAAACTATTGAGCCATTCAACTCTAACACCGTTTGTAATTGTTAGTGCATCTACACCCGGAGTAATAAATGTACAACTATGGAATAACATGCTTGCACTTGCACTATTTTGATCAACAACTGATCCGTCAACTAATGCACCTTTACCTGCATCGCCTGCATCAAATCCTCTTGGATCGCTTACGCTTGTAGTTGATCCTTTTGTAAGTACAGTTACGTTTCTTATATATGGACTTCTTCCTGGTTCTTGTTCAAAAATGTTTGTTGAGAAGTTATTTGGAAAACGGAAAGCATACCCTGTATTTCCGCCACTAGCATAATAAAAGTCTTTAACAGTTATATTTTCAATAGTAGCATCACTGTTAACTAAAAATGCATCGTTACTTTGTGTAGCTGATGTTGGATAAATTTCAACACCTCTAATACTATCACCTTGTATAGTAACACCTTTAGGCACAGTCATTGGAAATGTTTCTTGATACTGTCCTGGGTAAATGTAAATTAGATCTCCGTCTGTTGCAACGCTAAGAGCCTTTGTAATTGATGCAAATGGTCCGCCTGGGTTATTACCATCATTAACGTCATTACCGTTATTAGTTGAAACATAATAAATTCCAACATCTTTTGTAAGTTCAATTCCTTGATAAACTAGTCCGTTTGCTTTTACACTGTCTGCAATTAAGTTATCAACAGCAATTTTAAATCCTTTTGCAGGTCCTGTGCTGTCATCGTCTTTACCAATATGAAATCTATCATTATCATCGGGTATTAAATCATTTTTAAATTCTGCTAGAAAACTTGCTGTGTCTGTACTATCATCACCAATAGTAATTGAAGTACCACCGTATGTAATGTTACCTGTTGCATGTAGATTACCTGTAACAGTAAGTGTTCCGCCGGTTTGTAATTGTAACTCTCTTGGAACTGATCTAGGATAATAACTTGCAATGTATGCTTTAAATGCATCAGTATTAGCATGGTCTGCTAATGTTCTAGATGCAGGATAAGCAACACCATCAACAAATTTAGTGTTCATTGTTCCTAGTTTAAGTACGTCATCTGCTTGTATATCACCGTCACCGTCAAAGTCAAGTGCCGCAAGTTCTTCAGCTGTCCAGTTACCAGATTGTGATAATGTTAACGCATAATCATACAATCGATCCATGTCGTTAGGAGGACTACTTGCACTAGTTATTGGCCCTGGATTCCAAAAGTTACCGTAGTTACTGTTAGAGTTCCAAGCCTCAGTTTGTCCAGTAAGTACTTCTGACTTAATGCCAATACCGCCATTAGTTTGTAATGCTTGTATACCATCGCCTTTAACAGCAAAGTTATAACTACCAATACCTGTTGTTGTTATATAACCTTCAGAGTGTGTAGATTTGAGAGTAATGTTTCCACTTGGAGAGCTAATACCAGTTGTTGCTAGTGTTAGATCGCCAACTTTAAAACTGTTTCCAAATAGAATATCAGGATCACTGTTACCTGATGTTGTACGTAATGTACCGCTAACTGTTAAATTTCGAGGAGTTGTAGTAGTGTTAATACCTAAAGTATTATCACGTTTGACAACCAAAAGATCGTTATCAAATTTTAAATCTGCTAATTCTCTTAATAAGTTATCTTGTAGTAACTGTCCACCAATGCGGGCAACTTGTGTACTCATAATATTCCCTCTCTATATTACTACTATTTATAGTAATTACTTGTCGAAGTTATGTAGTACTTGTACTGGTTTGCCTGTTGGGACTGGAGTTCCAAACACTAGATAATATCCTGATGCATATGGAGCACCTGGTCCTGAACTTGGATTTTGAACTATTGAATAGTTTGTTGTTGCTAATTGGAATACGTTTTCAATTGTAACTAAAATATTGTTTTCTGAAATTGGCACAGGATAATATGTATCACCTGAATTTAATGGTCCAAATGTAGTTTCAGTGCCGTTACCATTACCTAAGTTTTGTTGAACAATAGTTGTTGGCTCTCTAAATCTAACTGGTTTCCAAACACTGTTTTGAAAAACTTCAAAATCATTAGTATCAGAATTATATCTAAGCATACCTTCAACACCAGTGTACGGACGTTGGTTTTGTGTTCCTTTAGGTACAATAACTGCTTTGTCAGTATTAATATTTGCTAGTCCTAAAGAATCAATATTAAATCCTTTAGTATCTGAGTTAATACCTCTAGAAGTTGTTTGTGCTTTTAAAAATCTCATTTATACTTCCAAGTAACTAATAGTCATAACCAAGTTAGCTGGAGACTGACTTGCTGTAACAATAGTATCGCCTGCTTCTAAAACTAACTTTTCAGTATCGAACGTAAATGTGTCAGCGCCAGCAACTACTAAATTATTAATAATTTGGTTTGCGTTTGGATCTGCTGTACCTTTAGTTTGGCCACTTGGTACAACATGCAAATCAAACTGTGAGTCGTTGTTTCCGCCTGTGTCTACAGGTTGTGTGTTACAAACCATAATAGTTGTAATTGCATATCTTTTACCAGCTGGCACTGTTAAGTGTGTTTTGTCTGCTATAGATAGTTGTCCGTTTATAATCGCCATATTTCTTTCCTTAAAATAACATACTAAACAATAGTGATCTATTAGTACTTATCAATTCGTCTTCGTATGCATCTTTGTTTTTATACCAAACACCACTATTTCCTATAGCCGGATCTTTTCCGTATATAGCAATATTAGTACCTGGATTAATACTTGCGCCACCTGCTTGCACTGGCATTTTTAAAATACCGTCAATAGTTACAAATGATGTACCTGAACTACTAAGTGTTAAGTCTGTTGCACTTGTTAATGTTGATATTGTATTATCTTGGAAAACAATATCTTCAATTTCTGTTGTATTCTTTTTAAACTGTGCTACTTCAGTACCGTCAATTGTAATTTTTAAATTACTAACTCCGCCGTCAATACTTTCATCAAACAAGTTAAGACTTGAGTCTCCTCTAGCAATACTTTGAATAGTAATAGTTTGAATACCCGTTGTAACTGTATCGTCAACATACTTCTTGTTTGGAATATCGTCGTCGTCTGTAATTTGACTTTCGTAATTATTTGTACCGCTTACACTAATTACACCTGTACCACTATTGATTAGATATAGATCTCCTCCACCAGTAGTAATAGCATTTGTTCTTAGTCCAATAATAGCATTGTCTGCTGTCTTAAACACAAATGTGCCTGCTTTAACAGTTTGTGTTACAGGATCATTAAAAGATGTTTGTTCATCAAAAATCAATAATGCATCTGTTGCAGTTCCTCTATCAATTTGAAGACCTGCTGTATTTTCAGTAACTCCTGCACCAGATTCACCTTTGTTTAAAGTGATGATGTTGTCAACTAAATCTAATGTTTGCGAATTAACAGTAGTTTGCGTACCGTTAATTTGTAAGTCGCCCGTTATAACAACTGTACCTGCCTGGGTACCTGTGTCAAAAGTAATAGTGTTTCCACTTGATACTCTTGCTACATAATTACCTGTGTTTACATTTAAAATCTTTGACATTTATAATTCCTTAAATTGTTGTGGGGAACTTGCCCCCACAACATTTATATCTTATATTAAGATGCTTGTGCGTCAATTACAATGCCGCCACTTTCAGCCGCCGCTTTAGTTGCTACACCATCTGATGTATAACCAGTAAAGCCAGTACTATTAACACCTGCTAATTCAAATGTGTTAGTTGCTTTGTTTGCCACTGTGTATGCAGTTTCAAGATTAAGCTCAACCATGCCAACTACGCCACGGATAGATACTTTATCTCCGTTGCTGAAGCCGTGTCCAGTTGCTGTAATAACACATGGATTTGCCGCTGTTGCACCTGAAATAACTTTTTCAACTGCTGAACTTGTTCCTGTAGCTGATCTTGCCCATTTGTGCTTTGATCCGCTTTCAAGTTGCATTTTTCTGTTGTACATTTTTGTAATCTGTTTAGTAACACCGTCACTGTCAGTTACGTTAATGCAAAATTCACCAGCACCTAATCCACCGATTGACTTGTTAACAAGTGTACAAGTTTCTGTTTTACTTCCATCAGTTACGATGAATTTCTTTGTTGATCTTTGTGACACAATATGTGACTCAGTAGTAATTTCTCCGCCTGCCGCAAATTTAACTGCTGTTACTTGGATTTTACCTGCTCCATCACCAATGTGTTTTTTATTAATTGGTCTACCCATTTTGTTTCTCCTTAAAAGTTGACGTTCTAGGTCTACGGAGATGGTGTTCTCCATAAGTCCTCATCTAGAGGCTCTCCTCTTGACATTGTATTTATCATTGCGAATATGATTAATAAAAAAACGAATGTGATCAAAGTGTTTTGACAGAGTTTCAAACAATTCTATGTTTAAGTTATGTGTGCATCTGTTATAGCTCATCTTACCAATACTTGAATAATATTCAACGTTTAGACCGTATTCAGGAAATATACCTGTAACAAACAAACAAGTATCTCCTAGAGTCTTTGCATCTCTTGAATTACTAATCTTTAATATAGATTCAGCAAATGTTTTTGTAGGGAGGAAATCGGATTTGTCAACATGGGAAGCCAGCAAACATACAATGTAATGTTCGATGTACTCGGGCATCGCAATGCCTGTTCTATTACGAGTGTCTTTAACTACGTCATAGAACGCTGAGGCGTACTCGTCTCTCATACTAATATTTAGTCAAAAAAATAGGCCCCCTAAGGGACCTATTTTAATTTTGTTTCTACTAAGAGATCTTAGCTGAATGTTACGTTGGCAACAGAAACTTTGCCTAAGTAGTCAGCCGCGTTACCTAGTGAAGAAGCAACGTTAGACAACTCAACATAACCGTAGCGTGTCATAAATGATACTACTGGCTCAAATGTTGATGGATCTAAAACAACACCACTTGACATTAATGGAATGTAAGGAGCGTAGAACGCTGGTGCGTCTGATTCGCTTGATCCTTTGTATCCAATTAGTACGTCAGTACTGTCGCCTGCATATGCGTCTACGTATACTTTCATTGCACCGTTCAAAGTACCAACCATTTTAGTGTTTGTTGGAGCTTCAAAAGTACCTTCAGTTGTACGTGCAAATGCACTTGTTGTTGCAGACTGTAGGATAGTTAATGCAAATGGGCTAACCACTGCATAATTACCTGCGCCACGACGTGTTCTTGCCGCGATATCGTTAGCAACTTTGTTGATCATAACAGCTAATGCCGCATGTTCGTCGCCTACGAATGTTGCAGTTCCTGAAACGCCTGCTTGATCATATGCTTGGCTAGCTGTACCAGCTAAGTTACGCAATGATGCAAGGATCTCTTGATCTATTTCAGCAGTAATTTCTTGGGCTAATGCCGCCATTACTTCTGCTTCGATGTCGATACCTTGTTGTGCTTGAGCGTCTTGAGCCGCTTCAAAAGTCCATCTAGCTGATAGCTTTCTGGTTTTTGCTTCGACTGTCTGCTTCAAGATTTGAATTGACAATCTCTTGCCAGCTTGACCTTCTAAAGTTGCAGTAGTATCAGCTTTATCTGTACTTCCGCCTCCTGAGTAGCCAACACCAATCTTGAATGGTGATAGAGCTTCTTCGCCTGCAGTCACATCATCTTGTGTGTCTGAGTAACGAACTCTTAATGTGTGGATCTGACCCACGGGACCTGTCATTGGCTGTACACCGACTAACTCATTGGCGATAACAGTTGGCATAACACGTCTGATTACTGGTAGGATAACTCTGTTTAGAGTTGCAACATTACCTGCTGAAGATGCACCTGCTGTAGCAGTCTCTGCCAAATACCTTTTGGTATTTTCCAGAGTCACGCCCATCACGGCTTTCTTATTGCCTTCTAGGCCTTCAAGAAGTGCAGTCTTTGTATCCTGCCAGCGACTTTCTAATAGTTCTGACATTTTTTTCTCCTTATTTCAATCCTGCAAGTCTTCTAATATCAACTACGTTATCCGTAGCCGACGAGCTTGCATCTATGTCATTGGTTTGTTTATTGCCTGTAATTTGTGTGCCTTCAGTAAGTGTTGCCTTGGTTTCCTTAGCTGGAGAGTTCCCTGCGATAACGCTTGGCATGTACTTGTCAAAAGACTTATTAAGTTTTTCGGTTTGTACAGATTCCAGTAAGTCAGCCATGATTTCTCTTTGACCTTGGTTAAGAGGTGAAAGTAGTTCATTCATAACTTCTTTTCGTTTGGCAGTATCTTTAGCAATTTTAATCTGAGTATTCTTACTTTCTACTAGACTAACTGCTTTACTTGCCATTTTTTTAGCTTCAGCTAATTGTTTATCTTTCAACGTAACTACTTTTAATAGTTTAGAAGTTTCGGATTTCTCATTAAGATAGCTGTTAGTGTATTCTGATGCAAAAGATTCGAAAATCTTACGTCCAAAATCATTCTTACGAGCTGTATCAATGTCTTCCTTCAATTGAGTTATTTCTTTATTAAGACCTTTCTCAACTGTTCCTGCAACAATCTTAGTTGCGTCTGTGATAAACTTAGATTTAACTTTAGCTAGATGTGTTTTGGCTTCGCGTACTAAACGTACTTTTGTCTCAGCCAAGTCTTTTTTGTCTTCGTAAAACTCTGCGATTTCTTTAGATAATGAATCAACAACAAAATTCTCAAGTTTGGAAAACTTTCCTGCCATAGCTTTTTGATCTTCATGAAGCTCGCCAATCTCTTTGCCTAACTGCCCAACAACAAACTTCTGCATTAGTGTTGCGTTTTCACGCATTGCTACTGCATATTTTGCTCTTGCTTCGGCTAGTTTTTGACGATCGTCTGCGAACTCATTAAGTTCTTCTGCAAGTTTTTCTTCTAACATAGTATCAATAGCTTCCACCATTGTTCCTTTGTCATGCTCATACTTTTGAGCGAATTCCTCGCGAAGTTCAGCTGTGGCATTCAAACGATTCTCTTGAATCCTTTGTTCCCATGCTTGTTCGATTTCTGCTCTGATTTCTTCGGAAATTGCATTATTTTCAAAGAGTGTCTTCAGTGCATCTAACATATTTTTCTCCTTGTTAGCGGAGACCGTTGATAATGTTCACCAACGATTCCTTTAAGTATTTCTGTGCCTTTTCGTCGCCATTAAGTTCGCGAGCCATATTTATTGCCTTATACCCACCACGGGTATTCATTAAGTGTTCGTAAATAGGCGTTGGATACGCCCCTGGAGCACTTGGTTGAGCAACGGCATCAACTGTAATAATTTCAAATTCGCTGACTTCGCCGCTTCCATCTTCTTTAACATTTCCAGATCCCCTAGACGAAACACCTAATTTTACACCATTTTGTATCATGGTTTGAATTAGTTGTCCCATCGGGGTTGGAATTACTTTAAGTTTTCCGTAACCGTTTGGACCATCCATCCACATTTCTGTGATCATATGACTTACACGATCTAAATTAACATTAAGTCCTTCAGGATGATCTACTTCACCTAACACACTATATCCACCTTGAATCTGATCGTTGAGCGTGTTGACAGCTCTACCAATCTCAGTTACAGGATATACACGCTGGTTAGCGTTACGAACACCACCTTGTATGCAGATACCTTTGAGATACAAGTCTTTTCCACCTGCATCGTTTTCAGTAGTCTCGACGACCATCTTTGCTTGGTCGAATGATAGTGTTTCAGTTAAGTTTAACATCTAGTTTTCCTTAATCTCAATTAAGAACCAATAGTACTTTTACTATTTGTTCCAGACTCGCCTGCGCCTTTTTTCTCTGCGCCATGGCCTTTAGCGTTTGCACTCATTGACTTAGAAGCTTTTCCGCCTGGTACATTTACGTTCCCTGCATTTTCTTCTTTAGGAGTATTACCAGCTAATCCGCCAGCAGTACCTTTTTCACTACCTGTACCGCCTTTTGCGATATTAGCAGTAGTTCCACCCATGTCATTTTTACCAGCAACTGGTGATTTAGTGCCGTCTGTTCCAGTATCGCCCATTTTAGCCGTTACTTTCTCTACGTACTCTCTCATTTGCTCTCCAGCAGTTCTAGTGCCTTCGAAAGCTGGTGCTTCGTCTTCTACGCTAAGTTCGGATCCGACATTAAATGCCTCGTCCTTGTCTTCATCACCTTCGTCATCCATATCTGGCATTTCTTCAGCGTCATCTTCGTCGCCTTCTTCACCATCATCTGAATCACCTGACATCATTTTTTCAAATTCTGCTTTAAGGTCATCAAGAGCATCTTCTAGATCAACTACACGGTCTTCAACGTCTGCATCATCTTGTGCATCAGCCATATTGTCCATGTCGCCGTCCATTTCACCTTCTTCGCCGCCTGCTTCGATGTCTTTCATCATAGCATCCGTCGTGTCGCCGCCCATTGGGTCAGCTTCTGGTGTAAATTCTCCGAAGTTTTCATCAACTTCTTCGTCTGTTGCTTCGTCTAAATCTTCATCTGACTCATCAACTTCTTCGTCTGTTGCTTCGTTAGTCTCGTCGTCGTCTGACGCTTCGTTAGTTTCCTCATCATCTGATGATTCATCAACTTCTTCGTCTTTAACTTCGTCAAGATCTTCTAAATCTGTTTCTAGCATCTTTTCATAGATACCACGTGATTTTTCAATAACAAATTCGTGAAACAGTTCATCTGCTCCAGAACGGTCGTTATTAACAAGTTTTTCGAGCATTTGCTCTAATTTATTGTCTGCCATTGTTCTCTCCTATATTTTTGATTATATGTAAGGCTGTCATTATTATTTACACTATGTTTAATAAATGTATGGGAAACGGCGTCAAAACGACCCGTTTGCTCGCAAACCGTTTAAAAATCATAGTATCTTTTAAACTCACTAACTTTTATGTGAGATAAATTCGTACACTTCTTTAGCTGTTTAGGCACAAAATCGTCTCCGTCGGCTACGATTCTAATGTATCTTTTGCCTTGATGTGCATCACATGTTGATGCTGTTTGCCTTTCCCAGTTTCCAAAATATGTTGCAGGTTCACCTTGTCTTTTATAATTGTGCGTTCCTGCATATAAGTTATTTACCTTACTACGGTTACCTTGAGTATCCATTATTCCATGAAAATCCATACCTAACATATAAATTGTATCATGTGCATGTGTACTTGCTAACCATAGTGCTGTTGGACCACTGCTCCACCCTTTACTAGGACTAAAGTAATTAAATCCTTGGAAAGAATGAAATTGTTTATTTGGATTTGTCCAAACTTCATTTTCCATTTGCCATTTACTTTGATTAATCTCAAGTATCATTTTTACATCAACTGCAACTAGATAGTGCGGTTCAAAATGCCTAAACATTGCATTACATGCATATACTTTTCCGTAATTTTTAAGTGGATATAAATCTATGTCTTTGCGGCTTTCACCATTACCTATAACAAAGGCTACAGTCATTCTACAATGTCCTATATTTCAGGTTGTGCTTGAATACCGTACATTTGACGTACAAATGCTAGTTCTTTTTGTGTTTCTTCTTGATGTAGCTCTGATGCTTTTCGAGCTTTGTTAATTTGACGTAGTGTTAACCGTGTTTTACGTGTATCGTCACGATTTACAACGCTATGGTCGTCAGTAGCATCATAACGTTTATCCTCAATAGGATCAATTGTTTCTTTATCAAAATAAAATAATTCTCTAAGTATCATGTAAGTATTTATGCCGTAGGCGTTTCTGCGCCAGCATCTCCTCCTGCATCTGGGGTTGTTACTGAATCTGGTCCACTTGTTTCACCTGTTACAGTGCCTTCAGTATCATCCATTGGTATATCTTCGCCGCCTGCTAAGTCGCCTTCGATACCAGCACCACTAATACCAGCGCCACGCATTTCAGCACTTGCATCTGTTGGAGCAGTTGACAGAGTTTCGTCGTTTTCTTGTTTCCAATAACGTTCGTTCTCTGCTACTTCTGAATCACTCATTCCTAAGAAACGTTTCATAGCATATCTATTACTAATAAACGGAATAGTTTGAATCTGTGCAAACGTACCAATACGTTGATTGTCTAATTCACTTTGTCTATAACTTGCAAAGTTTTGTGGTGGTTGAAATAATAAATCAAACATTGCAATGTCAATGTTAATACCTTTTTCTATTAGATAACGTTTAAATTCTTGGTTAAACACTTCAGCAATAAGGTTCTGTAAACGCTCGCAATACTTGTTAAAGCGTAGTTCTTGTATGTATGCAGTACCTACTCTACCGTCACTAAATGAACTTTGAGCATCATCTTGTGCCGCGGCTGGCAAATAACTACTTGGAATACGTAAACCTCTTACTAGTTTGTTAGTAAAGTATTTTAAATCATCAATCTCACCTAAGTTAGTACCGCCTGGTAACGTTTCAACTTTAGATCCACGTCCTTCAGCAGTTTGTGGAAAGAAATAATCTTCGTTAGTTGATAAAGGATTATAAGCACTGTCAATAACACTTGTGCCGCCACCTGTTTTACTAGGAATACGTCTTTGATGAATTTCTGTTTTTACTCGCTCAACAAATTGCATAGCTAAGTGACTTGGCATGTTACCAACATCAACATAAAATACTCTACGCTCTGGAGCTCTTTGTGTTCTGTAAATAATAATAGCATCTTCAAGTAATTCTTTTTGTTTGTATACTTTAAATATACCTTCTAATAGAGAATTACCAAAAGGTGCATTGTTGTCTAAGCCTTCACTTAAACTTAAATGTACCATATGCTTTGCGTCAATTGCATGTTCTTTAGTTTTATCGTGACCAAAGCGTCCTGCACTTGCACCTGATGTTTGTGTGTTTCCAACCATACCACGAACACCACCAGTTAAGTAACCGTCGCCACCGCCTGTGGCATTGCCGTTAGTAGTGTAAGGTGTTGTTGCTATGTTGTCTACAAAATTTAAATTAAGATCTCTTACAATATATTGTTCTGGAGTCTTACCTTCTGATTCATTAACAATAATACTTGAAACTTTTGCAGGATCAACATGATGCCATTTTTTAGTTTCAGGATCTCTAATAAAGAAAGCATCACCAAACTTAAACACATTACGTATAATTCTAAACATACGTGTGTTAAAGTTATTAAGTTTAGTCCATTGCTGTAAATATTGCTCTAAAACTTTTACTTCAGAATTAGTAGCCATCTTTTTAAAATCAATACTAAAACTTGTTTTATTAATAAGGTTTTGTTGTGA
>Ga0307488_10000078_pt1 | contig 72284 bp, 80 predicted proteins | sample SB02metaG_FD_202248 | JGI IMG/M metagenome (GOLD analysis project Ga0307488, IMG submission 202248) | Sea-ice brine microbial communities from Beaufort Sea near Barrow, Alaska, United States - SB 0.2 | ecosystem: Environmental > Aquatic > Marine > Coastal | place: USA: Alaska | collected...
CCGCACTTCCCAAAGACTGTGTTGTTTTTGGCGAAATAAGCCTCTCTGGTGGCCTGCGACCTGCCCCCCAGACCGAAAATCGGTTGAAAGAAGCGTCAAAACTTGGTTTTACCTCGGCAATTACTCCGGTGCGTGCGAAACGTGGCGGGGACGCGGGTGTGCAACTTCGGGAAATGACCGATTTGCTTAGCTTTGTAGAACAGGTATTCGGGGAACGTTAACCCCACATAGATAAGGCACGAAATACATGGGCGATTTCACCATCATCGACGGCGTGGTTGCCATTGTTATTATTTTGTCGGCACTGCTGGCCTACAGTCGCGGGTTCGTGCGCGAGGCATTGGCCATCATCGGCTGGATTGTTGCGACGGTCATGGCGTTCATCTTTGCCGATAAAGTGACACCGCTGGTGCGCCAAATTCCCGTTGTCGGCGACTTCATTGGTGACAGCTGCGAATTATCCGTCATCGCCGCCTTTGCTGCCGTGTTTGCGGTTGTATTGGTGATCGTTTCAATTTTCACGCCACTGTTTTCATCGCTAATCCAACGCTCTGTGTTAGGCGGCATTGACCAAGGCCTCGGGTTCTTGTTCGGGGCCTTGCGCGGCATCTTGTTGGTTGCGGTGGCGTTTTTCGTCTACCAGACCGTGCTGGAAACCCAAGACATTGAAATGGTCAAGAACAGCCGTGCGATTGCTGTATTTTCCAAGATGACAGGCAGTATCGAACAACGCGACCCAGAGGCGGCCTTGGGCTGGATCACCACCCAGTACGAACAGCTCGTCGGCGAATGTGGCGATCCCCAGATTGATGTCAAACCTACGGTACCTGCAGATAACTAGGGCCTAACGCCTACCCAAGATGCGGCCCAGACCGATGACGATCAACAATGCCGCGGCAATGAAATACGAGGGCAGCCCGTATTGGATGAAGTCCGCCATGCTGCGGATCAAATCAATCGGGGTGCCGCCATCGGGCAACGGCAGGCCGAGATCTTGCGCTTGATTGCGCACCCCTAATACCTGCTCGCCGATCAGACCGTAGGGAATGGCCCCCGCGATCAGCATCAAAAGCCCTGAGCGCCTGCGCCGCAGCGCCTTAACCGCCGCCAAACCAGCGATCGCGAAACTGGCCACAAACGCCCAGCCCCGCCAAGGCAAGTCCGCCAGTGAGATCTGATCACCAACCATCCCAACGGGGCTCATCTCCTCACCCAAGATCGACAACCACGGCATAAAAAATGACGCCGCCATGAGTGCGGCCACGATAACACCAAGCATTTGCAAACTCCCCCTGATTGCCGTCACCCTAGCGTTGGCACTTGGAATTTGGCAGGGACAAAGCCCTTTATCACGACAATAAAACGCAGGTGGGATCGGCTCGTGACACTTTCACGACAAAGGGTTAAACCAATCCCCACGCGAAACCCTCGGATTCGGAGCTGTCCAACGTGGCCAATAATCTGCGCGATCTCATGACCCCCGCCCATCCATTTGACATTGAATTCTTGCGCACCGACTGGCCCGGCGGTGACGACGACAAACTAAAAGAGGAATGCGGCGTCTTTGGCGTCGTTGGTGTGGATAACGCCGCCTCAGTTGTCGCCCTCGGACTGCATGCCCTGCAACACCGTGGCCAAGAAGCGGGCGGCATCGTCACCCACGAATTTGGCCAAGGATTCAGTTCAGCACGCCGGTTCGGCTACGTGCGCGACAATTTCACCGATGCGGACACGATGGCGACCCTGCCCGGCCCCATCGGCATCGGCCATGTGCGCTATTCCACATCGGGATCAAAAGGTGCGACGCAAATCCGCGACGTACAGCCATTCTTTGGTGAATTTTCCATGGGCGGCGCGGCAATCGCGCACAATGGCAACATCACCAACGCGCTGGCATTGCGCAAAGAACTGATTGAACGCGGTTCCATTTTTCAGTCTTCATCTGATTCCGAATGCATCATCCACCTGATGGCGCGCTCGATGGGCAAACACATTCCTGATCGTATGGAAGAAGCCCTGCGCAAGGTTGAAGGCGCATTTTCCGTCGTCGCAATGACCCGCACCAAACTCATCGGCTGTCGCGACCCGCTGGGCGTGCGCCCGCTGGTGCTGGGCCAATTGGGTGACGGATGGGTTCTGGCATCAGAAACCTGCGCGCTCGACATCATCAACGCGACGTTCATCCGCGAGATCGAACCCGGTGAAATGGTTGTCGCGACCAGCAAGGGCGTTGAATCCCACTTTCCGTTCCGACCCGCTAAATCGCGATTCTGTATCTTTGAACACGTCTATTTCAGCCGCCCCGACAGCATCCTCGGCGGGCGCAGCGTTTATGAAACCCGCGAAAACATTGGCCGCGAACTGGCAAAAGAAGCGCCCGTGGACGCCGACATGGTCTGCCCCGTGCCCGACAGCGGAACCCCCGCTGCTATCGGGTTTTCGTTGGAATCAGGCATCCCCTACGCGATGGGCATCATCCGCAACCAATACATGGGCCGCACGTTCATCGAACCCAGCGAATCCATCCGCAACATGGGTGTGCGCCTGAAACTCAACGTCAATCGCGCGTTGGTCAAAGGCAAACGGATCATCCTTGTGGACGATTCCGTCGTGCGCGGCACCACATCGCGCAAAATCAAGGAAATGATCCTTGAGGCGGGTGCCGCCGAGGTGCATTTCCGCATCGCCAGCCCGCCAACCAAATGGCCGTGTTTTTACGGCGTCGACACGCCGCAACGCGACAAACTGCTGGCCGCCAACATGTCCGAAGAAGAAATGCGCGACCACCTTGGTGTCGATTCGCTCAAATTCATCTCGCTGGATGGGCTGTACCGCGCCGTCGGACAAGCCAAGGGCCGCGATAAGTCCAGCCCACAGTATTGCGATGCCTGTTTCAGCGGCGACTATCCCGTCAAGCCAACCGATATGGTGGAACAAGGGTTTGAAATGAAAACAGCCACCGAATAACGCCGAGCTGGACCGACCAAACCGGCGCAATCCACCGCCCAGTCGGCCAGATCACGCCGCAGAGCAGCATGGCCCCTAAACAATCAGACAGCGCAGGATTACCTGCGCGGTCTGATCATCAAAGGCCACTGATAATGACGGCGACTGAAACAACCGCCGTAACTGCCCAAAATGCCGCCGAAACTGTGCCTCTTGACCTGACACAGCCGCAACTTTTTTGGCTGTTTGGGGCTGCGGGCGGACTACGTGCGATGTTGCGCGTTGCAGATGGCACCGTCGTGATGGCCAACCCCGAAGACGTCGCACCGATAGGCGACGTCTTGGCGATCACCGAGACCTATGTTTTGTTGCTCAACGGGCGCGCCATACGCCGTTTGACCCTGCCGGAGTAATCCTCCCCAACCAGACACGCCCCCAACACGCCACTGTGGGATTGCAAAGGCGCATCCGCCCACCTAAACGCAGCACATGACCCAAACAGCTCTCATCACGGGTGCGACGCGCGGACTAGGCGCAGCACTGGCAGAGGCCCTCGCGCCGACCCATCACATCATTGCCGTTGGCCGCACCACTGGTGCGCTCGAAGACCTTGATGACCGCATCAAAGCCATTGGGGGTGAAGCGACGCTGGCCCCGATGGACATCACGGTCGATCCAGCCATGCAGCAACTGTGCCGATCCATTTTTGATCGTTGGGCCGGGCTGAACCTGTGGATCCACGCAGCCGTTCATGCAGCCCCCCTTACACCAGCCAGCCACATCGACCCAAAGGATTTCGCCAAATCCGTAGACATCAACATCACCGCGACGTCGCGGATGATTTCCTACGTGGCCCCCCTGCTCGGCGAAGACGGCAAAGCGGTGTTCTTTGACGACCCCATTATTGGACGCGGCGGCGGTGCAGCCTATTTCGGCAGCTACGGCGCCACCAAAGCAGCACAAATCGCGCTGGCACGATCATGGGCCGTTGAAACCGTAAAAACCGGCCCGCGCGTGCACATTGCAACGCCAAATCCGATGCCGACAGCCACCCGTGCGCGGTTTTTCCCCGGCGAAGACCGCGGCCCACTTGCGGGCCCACGCAACGAAGCCGCCAGACTGCTGTCCGCCATTCTAGCCTAAGGGTTTTCGAGTCTTTGATGCAACGTCGCGCGCATCCGTTGTGCCCAACCCACGTTGACCCATTGCCGCAAGGCCTCCCCTGTCCTAACAAGGTGTCAAACGGGCAAAGAGGCGGGAACGACCATGCGCATTCTGATCACCAATGACGACGGCATCAATGCCCCCGGCCTAGCAACGCTGACCGCCATCGCGCATGACGTGGCCGGACCGGACGGCGAAGTCTGGACCGTCGCCCCCGCGTTCGAGCAGTCCGGTGTTGGCCATTGCATCAGCTACGCTGCCCCGACGATGATCGCCAAATTGTCCGACAAACGCTACGCCGCCGAAGGATCACCCGCTGACTGCGTGTTGGCGGGCTTATATGACGTGATGAAAGAGGCGCGACCCGATTTGATCCTGTCAGGTGTCAATCGTGGCAACAACGCCGCCGATAACACGCTGTATTCCGGCACCATCGGCGCGATCATCGAAGCCGCCATTCAAGGCGTCAAAGGCATCGCGCTGTCGCAATTCTTTGGCCCCGACAACCGAGACCTCGATGATCCGTTCGAAGCCGCGGCCAAACATGGCGCCGCCACCGTGCGCGCCCTGCTGGACAAAGGCATTTGGACCACAGACGCTTACAAAATCTTTTACAACGTCAATTTTCCACCTTTTGCGGCGGCTGACGTCAAAGGCATGAAGGTCGCATCCCAAGGCTTTCGCGAAAACACCCGTTTTGGCATGCAGCCCGAAACAGCCCCCAATGGCCGTCGCTTTTTGTGGGTGACAGGTGGCCCGCAGGACGAACCGACGGGGGTCGGCACGGACGTGAACGCCAATCTTGATGGCTACACGTCAATCACGCCAATGCGTGCCGATCTAACGGCCCACGACATGCTCGCCGACCTGACCGATCGTTTGAAATGAACGCCATGTCCACCATCGCCGAACGCCAGATGCAATTCCTGTTCGCCCTGCGCACAAAGGGCGTGACAGATGCCCGCGTGCTGACCGCGATGGAAAAAACCGACCGCGCCATGTTCGTGAAGGGGCATTTTTCCGCCCGCGCTTATGAAGACATGCCGCTGCCGATTGCCTGTGGCCAAACGATCAGCCAGCCGTCTGTTGTCGGTCTAATGACACAGGCGCTAAACGTGCAACCGCGTGACAAAGTTCTCGAAGTGGGGACAGGGTCAGGCTATCAGGCCGCGATCCTCAGCCATTTGGCACGGCGGGTTTATACCGTAGATCGCCACAAAACCTTGATGAACGATGCGCAGCTGATCTTTCAAGCCCTTGATATTACGAACCTTACGGCCTTCACTACTGATGGGTCGTACGGTTTACCCGAACAGGCCCCCTTTGATCGTATCCTTGTGACTGCCGCCGCAGAAGACCCGCCCGGGCCTCTTTTGGCACAACTCAAAGTGGGCGGAATCATGGTGCTGCCCGTTGGCCAATCGAACTCTGTGCAAACCTTAATTCGCGTCAACCGGACCAAGACAGGCTTTGAGTACGAAGAATTACGCGCAGTGCGCTTCGTCCCCCTGCTTGAGGGCTTGGGAAAAGACTAAAACAACGCTATGCTCCGCCGAAGTTGGGCAGAAGATCCACCGCATTTGAGGAGTACGACATGGGCACCCCCCGTTTCACCCAATTCGCTGATCCGCGCGATTATGAACGGGGCCCATCACGTGCCCGTCGCATGTTGTACGCATCCGCCGCGTTGCTGGCCCTTGCCGCATGTGACGAGAACAACAATCTTCAGGCTCAGAATTTCGACTGGGATATGCGCAATTTGGGCAGTGGATTTGATACCACTGAGGCCTCCCGCAATCTGGCAAACCGGCCTCGCCCCGACAATCGCGGCGTTATTTCTTATACCAATTATCAGGTGGTTGTGGCAGGTCGTGGCGAAACTGTCCGTCAGATCGCCAGCCGCCTTAACGTGGATGCAAATGCACTGGCGACCTTTAACGGTGTGGACGCTGACGTGCCGCTGCGCCGCAATGAAATCGTCGCCCTGCCCAACCGTGTCGCGGAACCTTCTAACGCAACAAGCGGGATCACGTCCGGCGCGATCCAGCCACCGACAGTCAATGTTTCGACGCTTGCGTCCAACGCCATTGACCGCGCGGGTGAACAGACAACAGCACCCATCGCGCCTGCCGCACCGGTACAAGCCAATCCCGAACCGGGTCTGCACCGCGTCGCACGCGGCGAGACTGCATTCCAGATCTCGCGTTTGTATGATGTTCCTGTCGCTGCTCTGGCAAACTGGAACGGCCTTGGCGCGGACCTAATGGTGCGCGAAGGCCAGCAATTGTTGATCCCTGTGGCAGGAGCGACTCCGCCTAACCCTGGCGCAACCACAGGACCCGGCGTTGGATCACGCACACCAATACCCCCAAGCGCCATTGTGGCGCTGCCCTCCGTTGACACCACACCACAATCCGCACCCGAAGCCCCTACAGCGCCTGACATCGACCAACCGACAGCGCCATCCTCCGCCACCACCAGCGCTCCGTTCATCTACCCCGTGCAGGGCAGCATCATCCGCACCTATAATTCGGGCCGCAATGAAGGCATCGACATTAGTGTGCCAGCTGGCACCACGGTCAAGGCCGCCGCCGACGGCACCATCGCCGCCATCACGCAAAACACCAACGGCGCGCAAATCGTCGTGGTGCGCCACACTGGCAACATCCTGACGGTCTACGTGAATGTGAGCAATTTGACAGTGTCAAAAGACGACGCCGTTTCGCAGGGGCAAGCCATGGCCTCCGTCGCACCAGGATCGCCAAGTTTCTTGCATTTTGAGGTTCGTGACGGGCTAGAAAGCGTTGATCCAGCAGATTTCTTGCCGTGATCTAATCTCTAGATCGTAACCCCCATCCGGCCAGCAAGGTCAGTGAAATACTGCCAAGCGACGCGACCGGATCTTGATCCCCGCGTCGCTTGCCATTCAATCGCCTCGGCACGCAAAACATCATCCGCAATGGTCACGCCATGGGCATCACAATAGCTACGGATCATTACCAGATATTCGTCCTGATCACAGGGATGGAACCCCAGCCAAAGACCAAACCGATCCGACAGCGATACCTTTTCTTCAACCGCTTCGGACGGGCTGATGGCGGCTGAGCGTTCATTTTCAATCATGTCCCGCGGCATCAAATGGCGGCGATTAGATGTGGCATATAGCACGACATTTTCAGGCCGCCCTTCGATGCCACCATCCAGAACCGCCTTAAGAGATTTGTAATGCGCGTCATCGTGCCCAAAGCTCAGATCGTCACAGAACATGATGAACCGCTCAGGACGGCCGCGCAAAAGCGCCAGACACCGCCCAATACTAGGCAGGTCTTCGCGCTGCACCTCGACCATCTTCAAGGCTTCATGTGTTGCCTGAATCTCACCGTGCATCGCTTTGACAAGAGACGATTTTCCCATCCCACGCGCGCCCCACAAAAGGGCGTTGTTGGCAGGCAGTCCTTTGGCGAACTGTAAAGTGTTTGCGTGCAGCGTATCGCGCGCACGGTTGATCCCCATAAGCAGCGACAGGTCCACACAATTGACGGTTTCAACGGGCTGCAAATGATCCGGATCAGCATGCCAGACATAGGCCGTCGCGGCAAAGTCAGGCACAGCCGCGGGGGCTGGTGCCAATCGTTCCAGCGCCGCCGCAATCCGTCCTAAAACCTCATCACTCACTTGTCGGCCTCTTACTCGGAAAGATCATCGTCTTCGTCATCTTCAAACCAAAGCCCTTCAGCCCGCAATTTAGCTTCGCGCCGTCTCTCGACCCGCTTGACCAATTGAATGGAGATTTCGTAAAGCCCATAGACCACGACGAACAAGATCACCTGCGTAATGATATCAGGCGGCGTCACCACAGCGGCGAGAAGCAAGATACCCACAACGGCGTATTTACGCATATTGCGCAGGCCCTCGGCGCTGACCAATCCTGCCTTGCCCATGAGCGTCAGCAACACAGGAAGCTGGAAACACATCCCGAACGCCATGATGAATTTAAGAGTAATATCAAGGCTTTCGTTGACCTTACCAAAGAACGTAATGCGAATGCCGTCGTCCGCCACGGCCAAGTCCGCCGCGCCGGGCGCGTCAGATCCAAGGACGTTTGCCATCAAATCAGCAATGATCGACGGCACGTCCGCAAAACCAAGAAAAAACGCCATCGCCAACGGGGTCACGACGAAATGCGCAAATGATGCGCCAAGCAGGAACATCAAAGGTGACGCGATCAGGAACGGCAAAAAAGCGCCCTTTTCTTTAGAATAAAGTCCTGGTGCCACGAACCGCCACAACTGAAACCCGATAACCGGAAACGCCAGAGCAAAGCCGAACACCATTGAAATGCGGAACAATGTGAACAGGTATTCTTGCGGTGACGTGTACTGCATGGTCGGCGACGGATCACCCAACTCGCGCAAGGCGGCTTCAATTGGCCCCAGCAAGAATTGCAAAATAGGCTCAGCCACAGTGAAAATGATCACGATACCCACGATGAAGGCCAGCACTGCGCGGATCAGTCGTGTCCGCAGTTCGGCCAGATGTTCAATCAGCGGCGCCGCGCTGTCTTCCATGCCGTCGTCGGGGTTGTCAGACTCGCTCATTTCGCGTCCTTCGCAGGCGACTTGGCTTTAACGGGGGGCTTAGTGGTGGCCTTTTTTGGCGCAGTCTTTTTTACGGCTGTCGTCTTTGGCGTCGCTTTTTTGGCTGCTGCCGTCTTCGGGGCTGCCGTCTTCGGCGCCGCCTTCTTTGCGGCGGCTTTCGTTGGCGCGGCCTTCTTCGGCGTCGCTTTGTTTGGCGCCGCTTTGGACACCGTCTCGGGGGTGGCCTTAGCTGTCACATCTACTTTCTCAGCCATAATCCGGTCTTCAGCGGCCTTTGCCATCGCTTTATTAAGTTTCTCAGCGGTCGCAGTGCGCTCTTCAGACAGCTTGGTCTTCAACGCCTCGGTCTCACCACCAGACTTTAGGGTCGATTTCAACGCCCCTTGGGACGCTTCGCGGATCTTATCGGCACCGAATTTTTTAGGGTTTGCCGCGGCTTTGATGGTTTTGTTGATTTCGTTGATACCGGATTCGTCCGCAGCGGCGTTCATCGCGCTGGAAAATTCCCGCGCCATGCCTTTTGCCTTACCGACGAATTGTCCGACCTGTCGGAACATACCGGGCAGGTCTTTGGGTCCGATGACAATCAACGCCACAATTCCAACAAGCAACATCTCCATCCAGCTAAGATTAGGCATCCGCCGTCCCCCAATTGGTCAGAGTTAAACTTTTGTATCTTCGTCGGCGGGTGTCACATCTTTGACGTCATCCGACAGCGACTCATCAATTTCTTTGGTGCTGTCGTCGACGCCCTTTTTGAACGCGGTAATGCCTTTGCCAACTTCGCCCATCAAGGACGAGATTTTTCCACGCCCGAACAGGACCAGAACCACGACAGCGATCAAAAGGAGGCCCGGAAGGCCGATATTGTTGAGCATTTTGTATCTCCAGAAAAGGGGCGATCTGGCCCGCATTAGCATTTCACTAATTAGACGTAGTGGCGCTTTGGATATTTTGAAAGGCCAAATCGTTTGGTTCCACCCTTAATCTGCAAGGGTTTGCTGTATGTTGTGCCACTATTCTGGCAACTGACAGTTTTTTGTCATAAACTTTCCTGACAGGAGGACACACATGCGCCGCGCTGACCGATTGATGACCCTGATTCGCCACCTACGCAGCGGCGACTTGCACCGCGCCGCTGATCTCGCGGTCGCGATGGACGTTTCCTTGCGCACAATTTACCGCGATATGGAAACGCTGGCCAAATCCGGCGTTCCTGTTGAGGGCGAGCGCGGCACCGGGTATCGCATCACCGCCGCCATCACCCTGCCACCGCTGAACCTGTCTATGGCCGAACTCGAAGCATTGCATGTCGGTCTCGCCGCGATGCGCCAATCCCACGACCCAGATCTGGCTTCCGCCGCCTCCAGTCTGGCAAAAAAACTCGACGGGGTGTTGCCAGAAGTCAACGCACCTCGGGCCCTTGCGGTCTATCCGTTTGCCGATGCAGCGCGCGGCTTCCAGCACCTGCCAAAAATCCGCAGCGCCATACGTGCACGGCAAAAACTATTGCTCAGCACTGGCGCACGCGACCGAACTGTGCGCCCCTTGCAACTGGATTACTGGGGCCGCCTATGGACCTGCGTGGTGTGGTGCGACACCACCCGCAAATTCGACGACCTGCGCATCGACGAAATCACGTCACTGCGCATCCTGCCGAGTTTATTTGTCGAAGAAGAAGGCAAACGCCTGCGCGACTATCAATCAGGCAGAGCGCGGGAAGATGAAACATTTGTCGCGCCGGATCATCAGCCATAGCACCGTGCCCTTCTTGGGCAAGAACACCGACGGAATTACGGCCTTCATCTCGCTGCCATCATCAAGGGTGAATTCCACCAGACTTTCGATCCCCATAAACCGCGCTCGCTTGACCGTGCCCCGTGCGGGTGTGCCGTCGGCTATGGTCGCATTTGGCCCCTTGCCAGCACGATCAAAATCGATCTTCAAATGCTGCGGGCGGATCACGATGTCCACTGCTGTGCCATCCGCCACACCGGGCACAAGGAATTGACCAAACTGCGTGGCCGCCAGTGCGCCGTAGACATGGGAAGGAACAACGTTGATATCGCTAAAAAAACCAGCGGCTTCTTTGTCCACTGGTGTGTTGTAGATATTATAGGGTGCGCCCATCTGGACGATCTTACCACCCCGCATTAGCGCGATTTCATCGGCCATGCGCATCGCTTCGCCAGGCTCATGGGTGACCAGCAAAACAGCGGTACCCTCGGCCTTTAGCACGTCCAACGTTTCATCGCGGATGTCATCGCGCAGACGGTCATCAAGGCCGGAAAACGGTTCATCCATCAGCATGATTTTAGGCCGCGGCGCAAGCGCGCGGGCAAGTGCGACGCGCTGTTGTTCGCCGCCCGAAAGCTCATGTGGATAGCGGTCAATGTGGGCAGACATGCCGACACGTTCCAGCAGTTCTTGGACCCGCTCGCGGGTCTTGGACGCACGCCCTGAAAGCCCGTAGGCGACATTTCCTGCCACGCTCAAATGCGGGAACAGCGCAAAATCCTGAAACATTAGGCCAGTTGCGCGCCCCTCGGGTGGGACGCGGAACACGCCGTCGCACACCAACGCGCCGTCCGCCCAGATCGACCCTGCGTCCTGCTTTTCAATGCCTGCAATCATCCGCAATGTCGTGGATTTGCCACACCCCGACGGCCCCAGCAGACAAGTCACCTGCCCCGGCATAATCGACAGCGACACATTATCCACAACCCGCCGCCCACCAAAGCTGCGCACCAAATTGCGAATTTCTAGACGTGGTTGCAGGGGGGATGTGTCGCTCACCATTGCAGGTTCTTAATCCTTACTGAAAATATCGGGTATGGATCGCAGATAACAACGCGCCCCACAGAGAGCAAGGCGTGCAGGCAAGATGTGCGGCCAGTTCATCAGACCAAGCCGCGCCGCACACCCTAAAGCGTCGCGTTCACCGCGCCACCATCCAACAACAGGTTCTGCCCGACGATAAACCCCGCATGGGCCGAACACAAAAATGCACAGGCCGCACCAAATTCTTGCGCCGTTCCGTAGCGTCCCGCAGGGATCGTCGCAGACCGGTTCATCTTCGCCTGTTCCATTGAAATGCCTTGCGCCGTGCTGACACCCGCGTCCAATTGGATCGCGCGATCAGTTGCGTGAATCCCTGGCAAAAGGTTGTTGATCGTCACACCGGACTCGGCCACCTGCCGAGACGTTCCGGCAACAAATCCTGTAAGACCTGTGCGGGCGGTATTGGACAGCCCCAATGCAGGGATAGGCGCCTTGACAGACCCCGACGTGATGTTCACCACACGCCCCCAGCCGCGATCAATCATCGCAGGCATCAAGGCTTGGATCAAAGCAATCGGCGTCAGCATATTGGCATCCAAGGCGGCGATAAAATCGTCACGATCCCAGTCCGACCATGTTCCCGGCGGCGGACCACCTGCGTTTGTCACCAATATATCAACGCCTTGTGCAGCGGCCAAGACAGCCTTCTGACCCGCTGGCGTCGTTATATCGGCTGCAACAGTCACGACATCCACACCGTGTGCCGCGCGTATCGCCGCAGCCGTCGCTTCCAATGCGTCAGACCCACGCGCGTTGAGGACCAGATCAACGCCCTCGGCGGCCAACGCCTCTGCGCAGCCCCGCCCGAGACCCTTTGAGGACGCACAAACCAGTGCCCGCTTGCCTTTGATGCCCATGTCCATTCCGTAATTCTCCCTAAGACGGGGCCAAAAGCCCCGTGATTTAACCAATAATCAACAATCGCCTATCTAAAGTCGAACCATTGACGAATCCCCCCCTATTTCTAGGGTAGTTAGCTTTGCAAAGACCACCCCAGTGAGTAGCGTAGTCGCGCATTACCCATACCCTCGCAACACCATCGCAGTTTTCGCGTCAAACGATTTTGTCGTGACCGAAGGCGAAGGCGTTACGTTTAAAGACGACCTTGTGCTTGATGACGCCTACCAGCTCTCCCCAAACCTCACGCACAAGGCCTTAACTTACGAAAAATGCGATGGCAAAGCCTTCGTCGTCGCCGATGATACAAAGATAGGGACACCGGGGAATCAACTGTATCTCGACTGCACTATCACCTTGATGGCCCCTGACGGCACGACCTGCGAAGCGCTGGTCTGGGTCGAAGTTGAGGGCGATGAAGGAGGAGAGGTTTACCTGATGCCGTTGGCGAGCCTGCGCGCAGAATATGATTATCGCCTTGTCGGGGCGGATCGCGACACAGCGGCGGCAAAATTTGCCGATGTCGCCTGGGTGCGCTTCGCCCGCGGCACCAACATCACGCTGGCATCCGGCGCGCAAATTCCGATTGAAGACCTCAAGGTCGGCGACCGCATCCTGACCCGCGACGCAGGCCCACAACAAATTCGCTGGATCGGCAACACGACATTACGCCCCCGTGGTCATCACCGCAGGGGCGCTGTTTAACACCCGCGATATGGTCCTCTCTCCAGATCATCGCCTGTTTATCTACCAACGCGAGGACCATTTAGTCTTGGGCCGATCCGAAGTGCTGGTCAAAGTCCGCCACCTGATCAACAGTACGACTGTTTACCAACAGCACGGCCGTTTTTTGGACTATTTTCAGATCCTGTTTGACGACCACCAGATCATCGACGCCGAAGGCATCGCCGCAGAAACACTACTGGTGGGCGCGCGCACCCGCGCCGCCTGCCCGATGGTGTTAGCTTGGCTAATCACCTCAACGCGCCGCATCAGGCATTTGAAGTCACCGAAAGCCTCGCAAATCGTCCCGATGTGGTCGCCCTGCTGAAACGCGAGTCGTCCAGCTAGCGCCCAATTGCCCTTACCTGCCGCCCCCGCTATAGCGCGTGTTATGACAGATCGCCCAAACCTCCCCGCTGAAATTGCCCGCCGCCGGACCTTTGCGATTATCTCGCACCCCGACGCAGGCAAGACGACCCTGACAGAAAAGTTCCTGCTGTTTGGCGGGGCAATCCAGATGGCAGGCCAAGTGCGCGCCAAGGGCGAGGCACGTCGCACGCGATCAGACTTCATGCAGATGGAAAAGGATCGCGGAATTTCCGTATCCGCATCAGCGATGTCGTTTGATTACAAACACTTCCGCTACAATCTTGTCGACACACCAGGCCACTCTGATTTTTCCGAAGACACCTATCGGACTCTCACGGCAGTTGACGCCGCCGTCATGGTCATTGACGGCGCCAAAGGCGTTGAATCCCAAACCCGCAAACTGTTTGAGGTTTGCCGCCTACGCGACCTGCCAATCCTGACATTTTGTAATAAAATGGACCGCGAAAGCCGGGATACCTTTGAAATCATCGACGAAATTCAGGAAAATCTGGCGATTGACGTGACCCCCGCCAGCTGGCCCATCGGCACGGGCCGCGATTTCATCGGCTGCTACGACATTCTGCGCGACCGCCTTGATATTATGGACCGCGCGGATCGAAATACAGTCGCCGCAAGTGTTGAAATCAAAGGCTTGGATGACCCAAAATGGGAAGAATACGTACCAGAACGCTTGCTGGCGCAGTTTCGTGAAGAAATTGAGATGGCGAAAGAGCTGCTGCCAAAACTCGACCCCAAGGCGGTGCTCCAAGGCACGATGACCCCGATCTGGTTCGGTTCTGCGATCAATTCATTTGGCGTGCGCGAATTGATGGAAGGGATCAGTCAATACGGCCCCGAACCCCAGCCACAAACCGCCCAGCCCCGCACGATCCTGCCCGAAGAAAAGAACGTCACCGGATTCGTGTTCAAGGTTCAGGCAAATATGGACCCCAAACACCGCGACCGTGTCGCGTTCGTGCGCATGGCATCGGGGCACTTTATTCGCGGACAAAAACTGACCCATGTGCGCACCAAAAAACAAATGTCGATTTCCAACCCCGTGCTGTTTCTCGCATCTGACCGCGAACTCGCCGAAGAAGCCTGGGCTGGCGACATCATCGGCATTCCCAACCACGGCCAATTGCGCATCGGTGATACATTGACCGAAGGCGAAGTGTTGCAGGTCAAAGGCATCCCGAGCTTTGCGCCTGAATTGTTGCAAGGCGTGCGCGCGGGCGATCCGCTGAAATCCAAACACCTCGAAAAAGCACTGATGCAATTTGCCGAAGAAGGCGCTGCCAAAGTGTTCAAACCCTCCTTCGGGTCCGGCTTTATTGTGGGAGTCGTCGGTCCGCTGCAATTCGAAGTCCTCGCATCGCGTATTGAGATGGAATACGGGCTGCCTGTGCGGTTTGAGCAATCTCAATTCACTTCGGCCCGCTGGGTCTCTGGTGACAAGGTCGCAGTGGAAAAATTCATCACCGCGAACAAACTGCACATCGGAACCGACAGCGACGGCGACACCGTCTATCTGACACGCTTGCAGTGGGACATCGACCGCGTCGGGCGCGACTATCCCGACATCAACCTGACAGCGACCAAGGAAATGATGGCCGAATAATCGAGTATAATCTGGCGACCAGCGCAAACAAAAACGCCGGCCCTGTTTCGGATCGGCGTTTGAAATGTCTTTATTATCGATTCAACCCAGTTTGGCGGACATCGTAATTTCGGCCGTCAACAGCTTGGAGATCGGGCAATTCTCCTTGGCCGCTTTCGTCGCCGCGTCAAACTGTTCCTGCGTCGCGTTCGGGATATCGGCGACGACGTCCAGATGCACCTTGGTGACTGCAAAACCACCGTCCTTTTAGTCAAGGTTTACAGTCGCCTTCGTATAGATTTTCTCGGCAACCAGACCATGCCCCTCGCCTGAAGGTGTTCATGGTGTGAGGCTTGATGTACAAAACGCACAAAATGAGGTTCCGTATATGTACAAAACGGCGAATTTTCTCCCGCGTGGCGTGCAAACGACCATCACAGAGCCTAAGGCATTTCGGGTTAAAAATACTCAAATGTTAAGGACGGCTGATGGCACTTCGTAATCGCGTAGGCCCGGATGGCCAGATTACCGACGCCACGACGCGCGGAATGTTAACCGAAAATCGCGGAATTCTGCGCAGCGCTGACAAGGTCATGGGCCCCGCGCTGTGGAAACATCGCGCATGGATTTGCTGCACACTCGATTGGCAAGGTCGGCAACGTGACGTGATGACAGGCCGCATCTGGACAGATGCTGTTCTTCCTTGATGAGGCCGATGCAATGGCCGCCGGACACCGCCCCTGCGCATATTGTCGTCGTTCAAGTTATAACGCGTTTTCTGATGCTTGGGGTGGTCGCTTAAAGACGCCGCAGATGGATGCGGTGCTGCACGCGGCCCGCGTGGTTCACGGTGCACGCGCCCTGCAAACCCAGCACGCAGACGCCACTAAACTGCCCGCCAGAACCTTCATTAAAACGACCAAAATAAGCATCTTAACCAAAGACGCCGCCCTGCCCTACACGGCATTAGGCTACGGCGGACCAAAATCGCGCCCCATAAGCAGCGTCACGGCACTCACCGCGCCACCTATGATCAACGTAATGCTTGGCGGATATGCACCCAAACTGCACCACTCGGCGGGGTAACTCCTTTGATAACTTGACGTTAGCGCCGCCCAGACGTAAGTGTTCGCCACCCATAGGGCAGGCAATATGGCCAGCCCGGCCGCGTGACGATTGCGGCAATTAGGCTGCAAACTCCGCGAAAGGATTAACTTGATTAAATTCAGTGACTTAAAACTTGACGCCAAGGTCCTCAAGGCCGTCGAAGAAACTGGCTATACAACGCCGACCCCCATTCAGGCTGGTGCGATTCCCCCCGCATTGGAAGGCCGCGACGTTCTGGGTATAGCCCAAACGGGAACCGGCAAAACCGCTGGCTTTACGCTGCCGATGATCACCATGTTGAAACGTGGCCGCGCCCGTGCGCGCATGCCACGGTCCTTAGTGCTGGCGCCGACCCGTGAATTGGCCGCGCAAGTGGCTGAAAACTTTGACACTTATGCAAAATATACAAAGCTGACCAAGGCCTTGTTGATTGGTGGCGTGTCGTTCAAGGAACAAGACAACCTGATTGACCGCGGTGTTGACGTTCTGATTGCCACTCCTGGCCGTCTTCTGGACCATTTCGAACGTGGCAAACTGATCCTGTCGGACGTGAAAATCATGGTCGTCGATGAGGCTGACCGCATGCTCGATATGGGATTCATCCCTGATATTGAACGTATTTTTGGTCTCACGCCCTTCACCCGCCAGACGCTGTTCTTTTCTGCGACGATGGCGCCAGAGATTGAACGGATCACCAACACATTCCTGTCCAACCCCGCTAAAATTGAAGTCGCACGCGCCGCAACGACGTCCGAGACGATTACGCAGGGCGTGATTATGTTTAAAGGCTCCAAGAAAGCCTCTGAGGCCAGTGAAAAGCAAAAGCTTCTGCGCGATATCATCGCGAGTGAGGGTGCTGATTGCCGCAATGGCATCATCTTCTGTAATCGCAAGATTGACGTCGATGCGGTTGCCAAATCGATGACAAAGGCGGGTCTGGATGCCTCCCCGATCCACGGCGATCTGGAACAGTCTCACAGGATGCGCACACTTGCGAAATTCCGCGACGGCACGCTGCGCTTTCTTGTGGCATCCGACGTTGCGGCCCGCGGCCTCGATATTCCGAACGTGAGTCACGTGTTTAACTACGACGTTCCAAGCCACGCAGAAGACTATGTGCACCGGATTGGTCGCACGGGTCGTGCAGGCAAAACGGGTACGACGATTATGATTTGCACACCGCGTGACCAGAAGAATTTCGATGATATTGAACGGCTTGTGGAAATGGCGATCCCTAGATTGGAATTGCCAGGAATGGCGTCTGCTGCACCCGCGGCGTCCCCTACGGAAGTCGCAGCACCAAGCGACGACAAGCCAAAACGGACACGCACCCGTGGCGGTCGTGGTCGTAAGACTGATGCGGAAAAGGCGGCAGCTGCGCCCATGGAAACGGCACAGGCAAACACCGCACAGCAGGACACACCCAAGGTCGAAACGCCCCAAGCGGACGCACCCAAGGCTCCAGCCCCTGCGGCTCAAACCCCAGTGGTCGAAGCTGCAAAAGTTGAACCGCCACAGGCTGAGCCAAAGAAGGTTGAACCACCTAAAGCGGAACAAACACGGGAAGCACCGCGTCAGGATCACAAAGACAACTCCAACCGTGATCGATCACGCGGTGGACGCAATCGGAGTGGGCGCGACAACCATGATCGTGGACCCAAGATTGTCGGGATGGGAGATGACGCTCCAACGTTCATCACTTTGAGTTTTGATGAACGCCAAGACGACTAAACCTTTCAATTAAAAAACAAAAAGGGCACCCAAACGGGTGCCCTTTTTTCGTTTAAAGTATTTCGCATCAGGCTGGATTTAGGCCAGCCGCGAAATGACCACAGTGACTTCTGGCTTCTTGCCAATCTCAGCATAGGATGTCTTGCGAGCGATGGTCCGCAGCTCTTTCTCGAGCTTTTCATCGTCGGCCAACGTGCGATCATTAGCGCGACCCAAGAACTGGCTCAGGTCTTCTTCGAGGACATCCACAAGCGGTGCATTGTTACGACCCTGCTTTGGCAAGCCCATGATTTCGCACCACGGATCGCCCATTGGATCGCCGTTTTCGTCGATGATCAATGTCACGATCACATGGCCATTCAACGCCATGCGAATCCGGTCGCGCACAACACCGTCGAACTGGCCAACTTTGACCGATCCATCCAGATACATGCGGCCGGTTTCGATATGCTCGACAACTTTTGCCTTGTTACCGGATAGATCAACCATCATGCCGTTAACGGCCAAAACACCCTGCACGCCGGCGGCTTCGCCGATATTGACGTGTTCGCGCAAATGGCGGTGTTCGCCGTGCATCGGAATAAGCGTTTGTGGCTTGATCAGATCGCGCATGGTGTCCAGATCGGGGCGGTTCGCGTGGCCGGACACGTGATACAGTCCACCACTGGAATCGTCGACCACATCCACACCCAACTCACTGAATTGGTTCATGATATGAATGACGCCCTTTTCGTTTCCTGGAATGGTTTTGGACGAAAACAGGAACGTGTCGCCCTCTCTCATCGTGATGCCCATGTACTTGCCATTGGCCAACTGTGCAGACGCCGCGCGGCGTTCACCCTGCGACCCCGTCACCAACAAAAGCACGTTTTCGCGTGGCAAATTGCCCACCTCTTCTGGTGGGATTACATGTGGAAAGTCGTTCAGAATGCCGACTTCAGTCGCGGCTTCAACCATACGGCGCATGGAACGGCCCAACAGGCAAACAGACCGACCCGCACGTTCAGCAGCCAGCGCAATAGTGCGCACGCGCGAGACGTTGGACGCGAATGTTGTCGCCGCGACCATGCCTTTGGCGTTGATCAGGAATTTTTCAATCTCAGGACCGACCGTCGATTCGCTACGGCCTTCTTCTTTGGAAAACACATTGGTGGAATCGCAAACGAGCGCTTTGACGCCGTCTTTGCCCAGCGATGCCCAAATATCATAATCGAACGGCTCACCGATGCCGGGTTCAACATCAATTTTGAAATCGCCGGTATGGATGATGCGCCCACCTTTGCTGTCAATCACCAAACCCGAGCTTTCAGGGATGGAGTGCGAAATCGGCACAAAACCAACCTCAAACGGGCCGACCTTAACGGTTTCGGGCCATTTCCCAACGGTCTTCACTGTCTTGTCAGAGAACCCGTGTTCGGACATTTTGCGCCGCGCAAGGTTAGCGGTGAACGCACGCGCATAAATCGGCGCGCCAAGACGTTCGTACAAATGGCCAACAGCGCCGACGTGGTCTTCATGGCCGTGGGTGATGAAAATCGCCTCAATCTGGCTTTTGCGTGCTGCGAGCCACGAAATATCCGGCAGGATCAAATCGACCCCCGGTGTGCCGTCCATGTCGGGGAACGTAACCCCCAAATCAACGACAATCAGTCGTTCCGCGTCCGCTGGGCCGTAGCCGTAAACGTAACAATTCATACCAATCTCGCCCGCGCCACCGAGGGGGAGATACATCAATCTAGCTTTACTCATATCAGTTATTTTGGTCCTTGTTGTACCTGTGGATCACGGTCAGTCCGTGCATTGTCAGGTCATCGTCTATGCAGTCAAAAAGGGCGTAACCACTTGAAAACAATGGTGCCAGCCCTCCGGTTCCTACGACTTTCATGGGGCGGTCGTACTCGCCCTTTATCCGTTCACACAGGCCATTGATCAGGCCGACATAGCCCCAAAAAATACCCGATTGTATGCAGGCCACGGTGTTTGTTCCGATGACGGTCTGCGGTTTGGTAATATCAACGTGGGGCAATGCTGCCGCCGCTTGGTGGAGCGCCTCAAGGCTGAGGTTCACACCGGGTGCGATCACGCCGCCGACATAGGCGCCATCATGGGCGACCACATCAAAATTCGTCGCTGTGCCAAAATCGACAACCACCACATCACCGCCGTGGCGATCAAATGCGGCTGTCGCGTTTGCCAGACGATCTGGGCCAACTTGGGTGCCCGCGTCAACGCGCGGGGGAATGGGCAGCAAGCAGTCGGGCTTGCCGATCACATAGGGGCGCGTATTGAAATAGCGATCCGCCATGACACGCAGGTTGAATACAACGCGCGGCACAGTGGACGAGATGATCACCTCATCTATATTCGCCTCGATCTTGTTGTGGTGCAAAAGCGTGCTCCACCAGACAAAATATTGATCCGCCGTCCGTTGCCATTCAGTTGCACAGCGAAATGTGCACAGGAATTCATCCCCATCCCAAAGGGCGAAGACGGTGTTGGTATTTCCTGTATCGATGCACAGCAGCACTTAGCCACCCTTCCTAGAAAAACACATCCGCCGCCGCGATGTTGCGCGGTCCCTTGGCGGTGTTCAGCACCAGATAGCCGTTTTCGTCGACAGTATCAAAGCGCCCGGTTACATTTTCGTTTGGAAGACGCGCGGTAATCGTTTCACCAAGCCGTGCGGCACGTGCCAACCATGCTGTGCGGATAGGGGCAAAGCCGTAGGTGGTCAATTGGCGATCCCACTGCGCAAACGCGGGTGCTAGGTGTTTTAGGAACCCGTCGGGCGTAACGTCAACGCCTGACTCAACCTTTACGGACACCGGATAGACCGCGCCGTCCTCAACTTGGGTCATGTCGGGGGCCGCAATCAGGTTCACACCAATTCCAACGGCCACGCCCCACATCTGACCTTGCACCACAATGCTTTCCAGTAGGATGCCCGCAACCTTGCCACCATTCAGCAATACGTCGTTGGGCCATTTCAGCGCCAGTTTCGGACCATCCCCCATCACCGCGCACAACGCATCGTCTACGGCTAGGGCGGCCACGAAACTGCGCAGCGACGCCTTTTCAGGATCGTTGCAGAGAAGCGACAGTGTACCGTAAAAATTGCCCACAGGGGCGACCCATGGTCTGCCCCGCCGCCCGCGAGACGCCGTTTGGCATGTCGCGGTAAACCACGTGGCAGTCGGGTACTGGCCCGCGTGTTCACGGGCGACATCAAGTGTCGACGTGACTTCGTCAAACGAGAGGTGGCCGACCCCAGCCGGCCAATCAGCAGTCTTAATTGACAAGAGCCAACGACGCGGCTTCGGCAAGCGGTTCAATTCCAAACAGGTTCAACACACCAAGGATCATCACAGCAGCAGACGCCACCAAGAACCCCCACAAAACAGGCGATCCATTGCGGTCCAACTGGACGTCCTGTTCGGACCCGAAGTACATGAAGAAAACGATACGCAGATAATAGAACGCACCGATGACCGACGCCACGACGCCCGCCACCGCAAGCCATCCAAGACCCGCATCATAAGCGGCTTTTAGGACATAGAACTTACCGAAGAAGCCAAGCATCGGCGGCACACCGGCCAACGAGAATAGCAAAATCAGCATCGCCAGCGCCTTCAGCGGCTCACGTTTAGAATACATCTGCAAGGACGCGATGTTAGTGACGGGCATGCCGTCCTTTTCCATCGACAGGATGAACGCGAAAGTTCCGATGTTCATCACAACATAGATAGCGAGGTAGACCAGCATCGCTTGCACCCCAAATGCCGTCCCTGCCGCAAGGCCCATTAGCGCAAAGCCCATGTGCGCAATCGAGGAATAGGCCATCAGGCGTTTGATGTTTGTCTGTCCGATGGCTGCAATGCCCCCGATGAACATCGACAGGACCGACAGAAACGCAACGATCTGCTGCCAGTCGTCAACAGATCGACCGAACGCATCGTGCAACACCCGCGCAAACAATGCCATCGCCGCTATTTTGGGCGCCGTCGCGAAAAAGGCCGTGACAGGTGTTGGCGATCCTTCATAAACATCCGGCGTCCACATATGAAACGGAGCAGCGGACACTTTGAACGCGAAACCGGTCGTCATGAACACAAGGCCGAACAGCAGGCCGAGGGACACGCCGCCGTCTGTCGCATCAATAATTCCGGCAAATGAAGTTGTGCCTGCAAAACCGTAGGTCAACGAAGCGCCGTACAACAAAAGACCTGACGACAATGCGCCCAGCACGAAATACTTCAGGCCCGCCTCGGTGGATTTTACGCTGTCACGGCGCAGGGACGCAACGACATACAGAGCAAGTGATTGCAGTTCCAACCCCATATAAAGCGACATCAAATCGCCCGCAGAGACCATCATCATCATGCCCACAACCGACAAGGCAATTAGGATCGGGTATTCGAACCGCAGCAGATCGCGTTTGGCCATGTAATCCTGGCTCATCACCAGCACGGCGGCAGCGGCCAGAAGTATGGCAACCTTGGCGAAGCGCGAGAATGCGTCGTCGACGAACATGCCAGAGAACGCAGTTGTCGTCCCCTCCCCGGTGGTGGCAATCCAGAACGCGAGTGCGCCAAACAGGCCGGCTGTGATCCAAACCAGCATTGGTGCCGCCTTGTCTTTTACCGTGTAAACCGCCGCCAGAAGTGCGCTCATCGCAAACAGCGACAAGATGATTTCCGGCATTATGGTGGTCAGATCTTGGGACAGCATCTGTCGTTTCCTTAGTTCTGGGCCACTTGCGTGGCGGCGTCATATGCCGCCTGAGCAGTTTCAACTTGGCCAACCAATGCGGTGACCGATGGCCCGATAATATCGGTGACAAGGGCGGGATAGATGCCCAAAAGCAGGGTCATGATGACCAGCGGCGTAAAAATCCAACGCTCGCGCTTCGTCATGTCGGTGATGGTTTTCAGGCTTTCCTTGATCAGGTCCCCCATAACGACACGGCGATACAGCCACAGCGCATAGGCCGCCGACAAGATCACGCCGGACGTGGCCAAAGCTGCGACCCATGTGTTGACTTGGAACACGCCAACAAGTGTCAGGAATTCACCGACGAAACCGGACGTTCCAGGAAGGCCCACGTTGGCCATTGTGAAGAACATAAAGATCATCGCGTAGGCGGGCATGCGGTTCACAAGGCCACCGTAGGCGTCAATGTCGCGGGTGTGCATACGGTCATAGATCACGCCAACACACAGGAACAACGCACCCGAAATAAATCCGTGCGAAATCATCTGGAAGATCGCACCGTCCAGTCCCTGTTGGTTAAAAGTAAAGATGCCCATGGTCACGAAACCCATGTGGGCAACGGATGAATAGGCGATCAATTTTTTCATGTCTTCTTGCACCAAAGCCACTAGCGACGTGTACACAATTGCAATCGCCGACATCCACAAGACCAGCGGTGCCATGACATCTGATCCCACAGGGAACATCGGCAAGGAGAAGCGCAAGAAGCCATAACCACCCATTTTCAACAGGATCGCCGCCAGCACCACAGACCCAGCAGTCGGTGCTTGAACGTGTGCGTCAGGCAGCCATGTGTGGACCGGCCACATCGGCATTTTCACAGCGAAGGATGCAAAGAACGCCAACCACAGCAGCGTCTGCATGCCGCCAACGATCTGAATACCAAGGATCGCGAAATCCTCAGTTCCAAACGGAAAGCCCATCAAGGATGGAATGTCAGTCGTGCCCGCCGCCGAATACATGCCGACCATCGCCACGAGCATCAATACCGACCCAAGGAACGTATAAAGGAAGAATTTGAAAGACGCATAGATCCGGTTCGCCCCGCCCCAGATGCCGATAATCAGGAACATCGGGATCAAGCCTGCCTCAAAGAACAGGTAGAACAAAACAAGGTCGAGCGCCATGAATACGCCGAGCATCAGCGTTTCAAGCAGCAGGAACGCAATCATGTATTCTTTGACACGGGTGTTCACCGACCAACACGACGCGATCACAATGGGCATCAGGAACGTGGTAAGCATCACGAACAGGACCGAAATCCCGTCAATTCCCATTTTGTAGTTCAGCCCCATGATCCATGTGCGTTCTTCAACGAACTGGAACCCTGTATCTTGTGGGTTAAACCCGACCAGAATGAACAGTGACACAAGGAATGTCATGGCGGTGGCTGCCATGGCCAGCCATTTGGCGTTGCGCTGTGCCGCCTCATCATCGCCGCGCAAGAACAGGGCAAGGATACCAGCGGCAAGCGCGGGGATGAACGTGGTGATGGAAAGAAGGTTATCCATTAGTCATAGTTTCCCGTGATCGTGAAGTAGGTGAGGATCACCACAAGGCCGATTACCATGGCAAACGCATAGGTAAAGACGTAACCGGACTGCGCGCGCCCCGCGAGGCGGGTCAGCATCGGAATGATCCCGAGAGCGATTCCGTTCAAACCGCCGTCAATGACATTGCCATCGCCGCGCTTCCACAGGAACCTGCCAAGCAACATGGCGGGTTTGATAAAGATCGCCGCGTAGAGTTCATCAAAATACCATTTGTTGAGCAAAAAGTTGTAAAGTGGCGCCTGCTGCTGCGCCAGTTGACGCGGCAAATGTGGACTGCGGATGTAGAACAGCCACGCCGTTGCAAATCCCAGAACCATCGCGAAAAACGGCGACAGTTTCACCCAGATCGGGACCGAATGCGCATCATCAAGGGTGGTGTTGTCAGGCGATACAAAGATCGCGCCCTGACCCGGTTCGCCCGCAAAGGCATAATGAACCTCTGCTTGGCCCTCGGTTGCGTCGTAGCCATTTGCCTCATCATTGGAGGTCTCGTCACCGTGGATTTCAACCGCCTCAACGGCGTGATCATCATCGCCCTCAGCTCCGTGCGCACCTTGTTCGGCGTACGCCACACCAAAATACTGACCGACATACTTCGCATTTCCAAAGAACGGCTTGTAGAACACCATGCCCGCAAAGACCGCACCAATCGCCAGGATGGCCAGTGGCGCGAGCATCACTTTGGGCGATTCATGCGCATGTTCATGCGTGTGCTTATCGCCGCGCGGCTTGCCATAGAACGTCAGGAACATCAGGCGCCAGCTGTAAAAGCTGGTGAACAGCGCCGCCACGACCAGCATCCAGAATGCGTAGCCACCGCCAGCGGCATAAGCCGATTCAATGATCGCATCCTTGGACACGAAGCCCGCAAAACCAACAGGGAACCCGATATACAGCAGCGGAATACCAAATCCGGTGATCGCCAGCGTGCCGATCATCATCGCGCGGAAGGTCCATGGCAGTTTGTGGCGCAAACCGCCGTAGTTTCGCATGTCTTGTTCGTGGTGCATTCCGTGGATCACTGATCCCGCCCCAAGGAACAACATCGCTTTAAAGAACGCATGTGTCAGCAGGTGGAACATCGCAACTGAATAGACGCCCAGACCAGCGGCGACGAACATATAGCCCAGCTGCGACATGGTCGAATAGGCGATGACGCGCTTGATGTCGTTTTGCACCAGTCCAATTGTCGCCGCCACAAACGCGGTGGATGCGCCGATATAGACGATGAAAGTGGTGGCCGAGGGCGCGAATTCCATAATCGGCGACATGCGGCAGACAAGAAAAACACCCGCTGTCACCATGGTCGCGGCGTGGATAAGGGCAGACACAGGGGTCGGGCCTTCCATCGCATCAGGCAGCCACGTGTGCAGAAACAATTGCGCGGATTTACCCATGGCGCCGATGAACAGCAGCACGGCGATAACTTCGGCTGCATTCCAATCGCGCCACAAGAAGGTCAACGTCGTCTCGGCCAGCGCAGGAGCCTCGGCAAAGATCACATCAAAGTTGATCGATCCGGTGAGGTAGAAGATCGCAAAGATGCCCAAGGCAAAGCCGAAATCGCCAACACGGTTCACAACGAACGCCTTGATCGCGGCAGCGTTGGCAGATGGTTTTTTGTAGTAAAAGCCGATCAACAGGTAAGACGCAACGCCGACGCCTTCCCAACCAAAGAACATCTGCACAAGGTTGTTGGCCGTCACCAGCATCAGCATCGCGAAGGTAAAGAAGCTTAAGTACGCAAAGAACCGCGCCTTATAGGCACTGTCTGGAAACTGGCTGTCATTGGCCATGTAGCCGAACGAATACAGGTGAACCAAAGCCGAAACAGTGTTGATCACCACCAGCATGATCGCCGTCAGGCGGTCCATGCGGATCCCCCACGACGTGTCTAGCGTGCCCGACTGGATCCAGCGCATCAGCTCAATCGTGTAATAGCCGTTTTCATGGGCGCTGGCATCAAAGGTTAGCAAGATAATCCAGCTCAGGAACGCTGCGAGGAACAACAGGCCTGTGGTCACCCACTGCGCCGCCGGCTCGCCGATGATTTTCCAGCCAAAGCCGGCGACAATGGCACCGACCAGCGGGGCGAAAAGGATGATCTGTTCCATGGGTCTTAGCCTTTCATGACGTTGACGTCTTCGACGTCAATCGTCCCGCGGTTGCGGAAGAAGCATACAAGGATCGCAAGACCGATGGCGGCTTCTGCCGCGGCGACCGTCAGCACGAACAGGGTAAACACCTGCCCCGCAAGGTCGCCAAGATAACTGGAAAACGCCACAAAATTGATGTTCACCGCGAGCAGCATCAACTCGATGCTCATCAACAGGATGATCACGTTCTTGCGGTTCAGGAACAGCCCAAAGATGCCGATAACAAACAGGGCCGCCGCGACCGTTAGATAATGTTCAAGTCCGATCATAATTACAGCCCCTGCCCCGGTTTGACGTCTTTGAGTTCCATCTGCTTTGCCGGATCACGGGACATCTGCACCATGACGTTCTGGCGTTTGACATCCGTGCGGTGGCGCAGGGTCAGCACGATGGCTCCGATCATCGCGACCAACAGGATCAAGCCCGCAAGCTGGAAGATCAGGAAATAATCATCATAGAGCACCAAGCCGAGCTGTTTGGTGTTTTCAACGTCCATGATCGGTTGCGCGAGGCGGGTTTCGAACCCGTCCGAATAGTCCCAAACGCCAAATGCCAGCGCCAGTTGCATCAATAAAATAACGCCGATCAGCAGGGCGAGCGGCATGTAGCGGGCCATCTCGGCCTTCAGTTCGGCAAAATCCACGTCGAGCATCATGACAACAAATAAGAACAGCACCGCGACCGCGCCGACATAGACAATGATCAGCAGCATCGCGACAAATTCTGCGCCGAGAAGCACAAATAGGCCAGCCGACGACAGGAATGCCAAAATCAGCCACAGCACCGAATGCACAGGGTTGCGCGCCAGCACAGTCATCAGTCCGCCGCCAATCGTCGTCACAGCGAAGGCGTAAAAGGCAATCACTACTGGGGTCATGTGTCTTTTTCCTTCTGTGCCACGTCTTTATCGAATACGGCCTTGGCCAATTGCATGGCCTTAGTCATCGCCGGTGCGCCGCCAAACATGCCAGCCATCGCGATTGTTTCGCTCACTTCTTTGCGGGTCACGCCCGCTGCTAACGCATGGCGCACCGTCAATCTGATCTGCGGTTCCGCCATCATCCCCTGCGCGAAGCCGCCCTGAATGGTCAGGCCCTGCAGAGTCAACAACAGTTTGGTCTTGGCGTCCAGCGCATCAGGGTTGGCGCCTTTGCCCAAAAACTGTTCCATCAATTCCTTGGACATCGTCGGAAACAGGTCTTCGACCCCCTTCATGGACTCCTTCATGACATCGGCAAATTCTGGGCTCACGCCCTTTGCCCAGTCCTGACCGGCCTTCATCCATGCATCAAAAGGGTTGTTCTGATCGCTCATCGGTACGGTGCATCCATTTCAAGGTTGCGGGCGATTTCGGCTTCCCACCGGTCGCCGTTATCAAGCAGTTTTTCTTTGTCGTAATAAAGCTCTTCACGGGTTTCCGTGGCGAATTCAAAATTAGGGCCTTCAACAATTGCATCCACCGGGCAGGCTTCTTGGCAGAAACCGCAGTAGATGCATTTGGTCATGTCGATGTCATACCGTGTGGTGCGGCGCGACCCGTCATCGCGTGGTTCGGCATCGATGGTTATCGCTTGCGCGGGGCATACGGCCTCACACAATTTGCAAGCAATGCAACGTTCTTCGCCATTGGGATAGCGGCGCAGGGCATGTTCACCGCGAAAACGCGGGCTCAGAGGGCCCTTTTCATGGGGATAGTTCAGCGTCGCCTTTGGCGCGAAGAAGTATTTGAACCCAAGGCGGAACCCCTTGGCAAAATCAGCCAGCAGAAAATACTTCGCAGCACGGGTGTAATCGATTTGAGTCATGTCAGCCTCCCACAGCCCAGCGAGCCCAAAAGCCGCCAAGCACTTCAAATTTTGCAAGGAATGCCACCAACACGACCCAGAACAGCGACAGTGGAAGGAAGACTTTCCAGCCAACGCGCATCAGTTGGTCGTAGCGGTAGCGGGGCGTGATCGCCTTGACCATGGCGAAGAGGAAGAAGGCTAATGCCATCTTCAGGATTAGCCAGCCAATGCCGTCCGGCAAGAACGGAACTGGTGACAACCAGCCACCAAGGAACAGCAGCGACACCAGCGCGCACATCAACACAACGGCCATCAATTCACCGATCATAAACAACAAGAACGGCGTGGATGAATATTCAACCTGATAGCCTGCGACCAGTTCGGATTCTGCTTCTGGCAGGTCGAACGGTGGGCGGTTTGTTTCCGCCAAGGCGCTGATAAAGAACAGAATCATCATCGGGAAATGCGGGATGAAGTACCAGTTCAGCAGTCCCAAGTCGCCGCTTTGTGCCGCAACGATATCGCCAAAGTTGAGCGATCCTGTTGTGATGATCACACCAATTATGATCAAACCAAGCGACACTTCGTAGGAAATCATCTGTGCAGCAGATCGCAGCGACCCCAAGAACGGGTATTTCGAGTTGCTTGCCCAGCCGCCCATGATCACGCCGTAAACCTCAAGCGATGACACCGCGAAGATAAACAAAACCGCGACGTTAATATCAGCCAACACCCAGCCGTCGTTGAACGGAATAACCGACCACGCGACCACGGCCAGTGTAAACGAAACCATCGGCGCAAGGAAAAACACCGCCTTGTCAGCGCCCGCAGGCACGACAACCTCTTTGACGATATACTTGATGAAATCCGCAAACGATTGCAGCAAGCCAAACACGCCAACCACGTTGGGGCCTTTGCGCATCTGCACGGCGGCCCAGACTTTGCGGTCAGCGTACATAAGGAACGCCAACGCCACCAAAAGCGGGACCAGGATCAACAGACATTGTCCAAGGATCAACAGGATGATCCCAAGATTGGTGTTGGTGAAAAAATCGACCATATTCATTCCCTTAGCCCCTTGGTTCTCAGACCGTTGGGATAGATCGGCGCACACATTCGGCAACCGTCACTTCCGCGTCTATCGTTCTTAGTCCACGTGGCAAAGCCGACGAGATGGTATAAACCGCATCCCCCGCCCAAATACCACCTTCTTCGTCCATGAGGGTGCGTACATTTCGCGCGAACCCATAGCCCCTGATCAATGCATACTGCGCCGCAGCACATTCCGCGTAATCCGTAACATCCAGCGCAGCTGTTGCGTTCGCCAGTTTCACATTAAAATTCATCAGATCACCGTCAACAGGCGGGTTTCGATCCCGTCATAGCGGATCGCACCCGTCGGCGAGGTCGCGGTGGTTCCACATGCGGCAAGCGCAGTGAATGCTATGATCGCGGGGCGCATTTCTACTCCGCCGCGATGGGCGTTTTCGCCCGCTTCTTGGAATTGCCGCTCAGCTCGGCCATCAATTCAGACGCCCGCGCAATCGGATTGGTCAGGTAAAAATCTTTGACTGCGGTTTTAAACGTCGCTTTACCAAGCTTGCCCGCCTTAACGGCCTTCCAGTCATTTTGCGCCACGACATCTATATCAGCCAGATGCGGATGCGCGGCCACCAGCGATTGGCGCAGACCTGCAAGGCTGTCCCAGTCCTGCTTGGCACCAATCTCTGCGGATAATGCCCGCAGAATGGCCCAGTTTTCTTTCGCTTCGCCAGGGGCAAAGCTAGCCCGCATCGCCAGTTGTGGTCGACCTTCGGTGTTCACAAACAGCGCGTTTTCTTCGGTATAGGCAGCACCCGGCAGAATGATGTCAGCGCGGTGTGCGCCACGATCACCGTGGCTGCCTTGGTAGATCACGAACGGGCCAGCCGCGATGTCGATCTCGTCAGCGCCCATGTTGTAGACGAGGTCAGCGCTTTCAACCGCCTTCATGCCGTCCGAATTGGTCGCATCCACATCCATCGCACCAACGCGACCAGCGGCGGTGTGCAGAACCAGCATCTTTGACGATCCAGCCTCAGCCATCTGCATGGCAGTGCCCAAGACAGCAGATCCGTCTGCTTCAGTCAGCGCGCCCATGCCGACGATCATCAGGCCGGCAACGCCATCTTTGTCGGAACGATCCATCGTAGCCAACTGCGCCAGCGCGTCACGATCCGTACCGATGTGCTTGTAATCATATGATAAATCAATCGCTTCGCCAACAACCACAACCTTCGCACCATTCAGCCAAGCCTTGCGGATACGGGCGTTCAACACCGGCGATTCAATCGCCGGATTGGTGCCAATCAGCAGGATCATCTCTGCGACGTCGATATCTTCAATCGCAGCATTGCCCACATAACCGGAACGGTTTGCGCGTGGCAGTTTGGCATTATCAACACGGCACTCGACAACACCGCCCTGCCCTTCGATCAATTGCTTGAGCGAAAATGCTGCCTCGGTGCTGGCCAAATCGCCGACCAATCCTGCAACCTTTTTGCCAATCATCGCGGCGGCCACAGCCTTGAGTGCCTCGTCCCAACCCGCTTTGCGCAGCTTGCCGTTTTCACGGATATAAGGGGTGTCCAAACGCTGGCGACGCAGACCGTCCCAGACGAAACGTGTCTTGTCGGAAATCCATTCTTCATTCACGCCGTCATGGTTGCGCGGCAAAAGCCGCATGACTTCGCGACCCTTCGTGTCAACACGGATGTTGGCACCAAGGGCGTCCATCACATCAATGCTTTCGGTCTTGGTCAATTCCCAAGGGCGGGCGGTGAACGCGTAGGGCTTGGACACCAATGCGCCAACGGGACACAAATCAATGATGTTGCCCTGCATATTACTGTCCAGCGTTTCACCCAGGTAGCTGGTGATTTCCGAATCTTCGCCGCGGCCAGTTTGGCCCATCTGCGAAATTCCCGCGACTTCGGTGGTGAAGCGCACGCAGCGCGTGCAGGAAATGCAGCGCGTCATATGGGTTTCAACCAGCGGGCCGAGATCAAGGTGATCGGACGCGCGTTTGGCTTCGCGGTAGCGCGAAAAATCGACGCCGTAGGCCATCGCTTGGTCTTGCAAATCACACTCACCACCTTGGTCGCAAATCGGGCAATCCAGCGGGTGGTTGATCAGCAGAAATTCCATCACGCCTTCGCGTGCTTTCTTCACCATCGGAGAATTTGTTTTAACAACAGGGGGTTGGCCTTCGGGACCGGGGCGCAAATCCTTGACCTGCATCGCACATGACGCGGCAGGTTTCGGCGGGCCGCCCACCACTTCGACCAGACACATGCGACAGTTGCCGGCGATGCTCAGGCGTTCGTGATAACAAAACCGCGGGATTTCAATACCGGCTTCTTCGCACGCCTGTATGAGCGTCATAGCGCCCGACACTTCGACTTCGCGGTCGTCAATGATGATCTTGCGCAGATCGGGGTTCGCATCAGACATGGGGCGTGTTCCCTGTTCCCGTATGGCTTATCCACCAAGCGGGCCCAAAGCACAGGACCGCCTATTCGTCAGGGTTCTACCGCGACGCGTGGCGGTTTGCCAGCCCGAAACCTACGAAAAGGCACTGGAATTCGATGTACAAAACGACGCGGGCAGAGGTGTTAACCCCCGCCCGAGCCTAAAGAAATAAGGAATGCTTTGCCTAGCGCAGCAAGCGTCCCACCTGTGTATCTTGCGCGATTTGGGACCGCGCAACCGCGCAATAAGTCGCCGCGTCGTCAGTGCGAACACCCAATGAAGCAAGGCGCGCGCGGGCAATCGCCTCAAGCCTGTCTTTCTCTGCGCGGTCATCAACGAAGGCGTCGATTTCAGCGTTGGAATAGCCAAGGTCCTGCAGATGTGACTTTAACCCGTACAAAAAGTTCAGGCCGCGCAGCAGGCGGGCGCTGACGCCGTCGCATTTTTCGCCGAGTTCGTAGGCCATGCCTGTGGCGATCATGCCTTCGGTGACACGTTCCACATTGGCGGGATTTGCCGTCGCGGTTGTTGCTGTCATCGTCAAGCCAAACACGGCTGCGATGAGTGTCGTTTTTAGGGTCGTCATTACACAGGTCTCCAAAACAAACTGAGAGGTCTCAGCAGTTGGGTAAGATGTCGGACAGGCGGCGCCGCTATTCAATAGCACGGTTCTGTTATCGCTTATTTGGGCGGGTTTTAGCAGTTTTGTACAAAACTTTGACAGCCATGTGCATGGTTTGTACAAAATTCCGCGGTAAGATTTTGTTTACGTTTTGGGCGATTTGGCGCGAATCCAGTCCCAGCCGAACGCACGCGCGCTGGGTCCGTTTTGGCGCAGATCATCAAGGCGCGCGAGCGCGTCTTCGCGGGTTGGCAATTGACCCTCCTCAATCCACCACATGACGAAATGCTGCTCACCCAGAACCTCAAACCATTCGGCTTTGCGGTCCATGAATTTGGCATGGATGGCTTTGTACACTAACGCTTCAAGGCTTGGCAGGTCTTCCCAAACGGTGAGGTTGAACACCAGTTGCGGATCGTCGCCAATCGCATTCTCGGTGTTGCCCGCGCCCTCGGTCGCACCCTCAGACATCCAGACGAAACCGGGCATGCGTTTTCCAAGGCCATTAATGCGATCAAGGTTGTCCATGAAATCTTTGACGCGCGGGTCATCTGTGGGGGCGATCAGGCGACCAATGTTGAGTTCGGCGAGATGCATCAGCCCGCAACCTTGAAATATTCCCAGACCACAATGCCCACAACGACAAGGAGGATCACAGCCGCAACAAGCGTTAAGATCGCAAAAATAGCGCAGAACGCGCCGCCTGCTACCGCGCCGACAATTGCATACCCGAAGGTCGCCAATGTCGATGCCTCACCGATCAGAGCGGCCAGCCAGCCGATCGCTGCGCCAACGATAGCGCCAATTATTGCGGAAATGACGCGGACGCGTCTGCCGCCCTCCATCCCGTGGGGGCCAAAGAAGTCATAAAAATCAAACATGTCCAAGCTCTGCGTTGTGTCCGCGCCAATCTAGGAAAGATTAATACGGCCGTCCACCTGCATCAGCGCGCGCCCGATAGCGCGGAGTCGCGCTGTCGCGCATCACTCAGCCGCGACGGGACCCCGTTTGTGGGCAATACGGTCTTCGATTTCGCCCCTGAAATTCTTGATCAAGCCTTGGATCGGCCAGGCTGCGGCGTCGCCGAGCGCGCAAATTGTGTGGCCTTCGACCTGTTTTGTCACATCCAGCAGCATGTCAATTTCCTCGACGTCGGCGTCGCCTTTGACCAGACGGTCCATGACGCGCATCATCCAACCGGTGCCTTCGCGGCACGGGGTGCACTGGCCACAGGATTCGTGTTTGTAAAATTTGCTCAGCCGCCAGATCGCTTTGATCACGTCGGTGTTTTTATCCATCACGATGACGGCGGCGGTGCCCAAGCTGGACCCTTTTTCCTTAAGCCCGTCAAAATCCATGATAGCGTTGCGCATGTTTTCGCCGCGCACCATGGGTACGGACGATCCACCGGGGATCACGGCCTTGAGATTGTCCCAGCCACCACGAACGCCACCGCAATGCTTTTCGATCAGTTCTTCGAACGGAATGGACATCGATTCTTCAACGACACAGGGATTGTTCACATGGCCGCTGATCGCATAAAGTTTGGTGCCCGAGTTGTTGGGGCGACCAAAGCCTGCGAACCAATCGGGACCACGGCGCAGAATGGTCGGCACTGTCGCGATCGATTCGACGTTGTTTACGGTGGTTGGGCAGCCATACAGACCCGCGCCAGCCGGAAACGGCGGCTTCATCCGTGGCATGCCCTTTTTGCCTTCAAGAGATTCGAGCAACGCGGTTTCTTCGCCGCAGATATAAGCCCCTGCCCCGTGGTGCAGGTAGATGTCAAAATCCCAGCCGGATTTGCACGCGTTTTTGCCGACTAAGCCAGCGTCGTAACATTCGTCAATCGCCGCTTGCAGCGCTTCTTTTTCGCGGATGTATTCGCCACGGATGTAGATGTAGCAGGCGTTTGCGTTCATCGCGAAGGACGCGATCAGGCAACCCTCAATCAGGGTATGAGGATCGTGACGCATGATTTCGCGGTCTTTACACGTACCCGGTTCGGATTCGTCGGCGTTGACCACCAGATAGCTTGGGCGACCGTCAGATTCTTTCGGCATGAACGACCATTTCAGGCCCGTCGGGAAACCCGCACCACCGCGACCACGCAGGCCGGATGCCTTCATCTGATCAATGATCCAAGGGCTGCCCTTTTTAATGATGTCAGCTGTGCCATCCCAATGGCCACGTGCCTGCGCGCCTTTCAGCGTGCGGTCATGCATCCCGTAAAGGTTGGTAAAAATGCGGTCTTTATCAGCGAGCATCATGGGCCCCTTCCGTCAGTAGCAAAGCATCATTTATCACGGGTCTTTTGCCACAGCTTCCATGTCACCACCAGTGACCAAATGAACGCACCAAGCGAGATCAGGTAGAACAGCATTTCAACACGCGCCGGTGCGCCAAGGGCGCGGGTCAGTTGCGGCGCAAAAATGCTAAGCAATCCTGCGCATGCAATGACGATGGCTGCCTGTCGGCCAAGGCGGGCGGTGTCTTGATCAGGTCGATTTTCCATGGGGTGTTTGTGGCTTGTGCCCGAACAGAAGAAAAGAGGGCGGCGCAAAAGAAAAGGCCCGCGCGATGTATCCGGCGGGCCTTTGGTCGCAATTTATGCGGATTTGGTTATTTTTTGGAGCGTTTGGAGAATTCAGTTTCTCCACCCTTTGCTAAAGTTTTGGCCTGTTTGATCCATTCGTCACGCACAATCCGGCCCTTGAACTTGAGGCGGCTGTCGACCCATTCAACTTCGGCTTTGCGCCATGCGGCGACCTGATCGAAGTGATAAAAGCCCAATTCGTTGAGGGTCTTTTCGAGCGCCGGACCAACGCCCTTTAGAAGTTTGAGGTCATCCGCCCCGCTTGCGCGCGCCGCTGTCAGTGTTGCGGGCTTGCCGTCGGCCGCGACGGGTGTGGCTTTGGCCGCCTTAACCGCTGGCACTTTTTCGGCTTTGGCTACTGGCGCTTTCGCGGCTTTGGCAACCGGAGCGGCAGCAGCAGGTGCGTCAGATGTTGCAGCGGCGAGAGGCGCCACGGGTGCTGGGCTAGAGGTGGGTTTATTCATTCCAGTTGCGCCGGTGCCTTGCGCGGTTGCGCCGCTTGTGGGCGTCGATTGATCTGCGTCGTCTTCGCCCCAACCCAACCACAACACGACCCAAGTGATAATTGCGACAATCACCCCAATCAGAAAGGACCAAACGCCGCCAATATCCAAAATCGCATAAGACACAAGCAAGGCGACAATGCCGAACAAGGCCGCGACAGCAAGCATGCCAGTAAACTTAGAGGATGTATTCATTTCTTGACCCTTCCAGAGTTAAACGCGAACTTTCCCAACCCCGCGCCATAATTGCACGAATCTTAACTGTGTCGCCTGCACTTGATAAGGGGGGTCCCGCTAAAAGCCGTCCAAACGGTAAATTTGAACGGCTTTGTGCAGGTAATTCACAGATTTCGGGACGTATGGTTACTTTTCGCCAAAAAATGCCGTGGCTTGGGCAATCCAATCGTCGCGCCGGATGCGACCTTTGAATTTCAGACGGCTGTCGACCCAAGACACTTCGTCGTCGCTCCATTTGGCGATCTGGTCGAAATGCCAGAAGCCCATTTCATTCAGTGTCGTTTCAAGTTTCGGTCCAACACCACTGATGCGTTTGAGATCGTCTGCGCCGGCTTTGCGCGGCGCCGACATCGTGCGCGGTTTGGATTCGACGGCAGGAACGTCAGTTACAGCCACTTTCGCCGTTGATGTTTTCGCAACTGGTTTGGATTTCGCGGATGCTGCCTTGGCTGGCTTTTTGGCGGAGGGCTGCTTGGCGGCGGGCAGTGTATTGCCGGACGTTGGACCTGCGGGGCCAGACAATTGCCACGGCGCCAAAAGCGGCACTTCGGTGCCGTCAATCCGTTTGATGGTGTCGCCAATGTCATGAGCCAATTGAACGGAGGCGTTGTGCGGGCTCTTGTCAGCGGCGTAGTCTTTCAGCGTTGTCAGCCCGCTGAGCGGTTCAGCGGCGTAGCGACCATTTTGCGGGCCGGGCAGCGGAACTTCGCCACGCGCCAGTGCGTCAATCAGATCAGCCATTTTAGCCGATGTCAGATCTTCGTAATAATCTTTGCCGATCTGGGCCATGGGCGCGTTCGAACAGGATCCAAGGCATTCGACTTCTTCCCATGAGAATTTGCCATCCGCAGACACATCAAGGGGATTTTTGGCAATCTTGTCCTGACACACGGCCACGAGGTCTTCGGCCCCACAAATCATGCATGATGTGGTGCCGCAGACCTGAATGTGCGCAACCGATCCGACGGGTTTCAGTTGGAACATGAAATAGAACGATGCCACCTCCAAAGCCCGCATGAACGCAAGGCCGAGCATGTCTGCCACGCCTTCAATGGCGGGGCGTGTTAGCCAGCCTTCCTGTTCCTGCGCACGCCACAACAGGGGAATGATCGCGCTGGCCTGACGGCCTTCGGGATATTTGGTGATCTGCGCATTCGCCCACTCAAGGTTGTCGGGCGTGAAGGCAAAACTGGCTGGTTGGTCAAGGTGGAGGCGTCTAAGCATTGGCACAAGTTCCTGTTGTCAGTCGGAAGCCGTTGGCATTGGGTTCACTTTCGCCAGCAAGCACTAGGTATTGGGTTATGATCGCCAGCTTGTCACGATCAAAGCCGGTTTGCGCGGCAATGGGGACGGCGTCGGTGGATGTTTCGATAGCGCAGCCCGCATCGGTGACTGCAGTTTTAAACAGGGCGACGTCTGCCGCACTGACACCATCCGGCAAAGTCTGCCCGCTAAAGCCTTCACAGCCCGCGAGAAGAACGCCTGTCAGAGAGAGGGCTGTGAATTTCACTCGCACGCCTCGGTGCTCAGCGACATGGTTCCGTCAGCTTCAAGCCCAACAAGGCCATCAGCATACAGTGTCGTGATAACAGCAAAGGTTTCTTCTTCGCTCAGCCCCGACGCTGCTAACACTGCGTCGCCGTTTTCCGACGTGACAGTGCAGCCTGCATCTTCAATGGCCTTGGTCAACGCGGCCACATCAGCCACATCTGCAACAACGGATTCTTGTGCGAACGCAGGCGCGGCGAGAAGCGTAAGTATCAGTGCAGCGCGCATCATGACAATCCCCCACCAACAGCGGCACTGGTCACTGCAACGAACAGCGCCATTGGCAACACATGGGTGCCAAATCCGGTGAGGAGGACGAGTGGGACAATAGTTATCACGATCATCGGTCAATTTCCCCGAACACAACATCGAGCGAGCCGATGATTGCCGCCACGTCTGCGAGCTGGTGTTTTGTCGCCATGAAATCCATCGCCTGAAGGTGCAAGAAACCCGGTGCGCGAATTTTGGCGCGGTAGGGTTTGTTTGATCCGTCTGCCACAAGGAACACACCGAATTCGCCTTTCGGGGCTTCGACGCAGGCATAGGTTTCGCCAGCGGGAACGTGGAAGCCTTCGGTGTAGAGTTTGAAGTGATGGATCAAGGCTTCCATGGAGGTTTTCATTTCGCCACGGGTTGGCGGGGTCAACTTACCACGCGCCATGATCGGGCCCTGCCCGTCAGGTTCGCGAAGTTTGACAATCGCCTGGCGGATTATCGACACGGATTGACGCATTTCTTCCATGCGGCACAGGTAGCGGTCATAACAATCGCCTGACTTGCCGACGGGGATTTCAAACTCAAATTCATCATAACATTCATAGGGTTGCGCGCGGCGCAGATCCCACGCGAGGCCTGAGCCACGCGCCATGACGCCAGAGAAACCCCAATCAAGGATGTCTTGCTCATTGATGATGCCGATGTCGACGTTGCGCTGTTTGAAGATGCGGTTTTCGGTCAGCAAGCCGTCCACGTCGACCATGAATTTGGTCATGAACTGATCTGCCCACGCCTCAATATCTTCAATCAGGCCAGCGGGCAGGTCTTGGTGCACACCACCGGGACGAAAATACGCAGCGTGAAGGCGCGCGCCGCAAGCGCGTTCGCTAAACACCATCAGCTGTTCGCGTTCCTCAAAGCCCCAGACGGGCGGGGTCAATGCGCCCACGTCCATGGCCTGTGTGGTGACGTTCATCAGGTGGTTCAGCACACGGCCAATTTCGCAGAACAGCACGCGGATCAGCGATGCGCGACGCGGCACGACGGTGCCTGTCAGCTTTTCGATCGCCAGACACCAAGCGTGTTCTTGGTTCATCGGTGACACGTAATCGAGGCGGTCAAAATACGGCAGGTTTTGCAGATAGGTGCGCGATTCCATCAGCTTTTCGGTGCCACGGTGCAGCAGGCCGATGTGGGGATCGCAGCGTTCTACGACCTCACCGTCCAGTTCTAGGACAAGGCGCAAAACCCCGTGCGCCGCAGGGTGCTGCGGACCGAAGTTAATGTTGAAATTTCGGATCTGCTGTTCGCCGGTCGCAGCATCAGTGGACCCGTCGTCGTAGGTGTTCGTGCGAATGTCACCGTCCATCATTTCGCCTCCTTCGCAGGTCTGTCGCTAAGCGCCAGAATCCAAAGCAGGATCAGTGCGCCCAAGGGAATGATCGCAAAGACCGCGAGCCATGCAGGAAAGCCGAAGCGTGGCAGAAGTTTCCAGAACGGAAACACCAGAGCGATGGCGACGATCACCATCATCAGCAGGCCAGTGCCGCTGAATTGCATACCCATCATCATTTCGCCTTCTCCTTGGCTTTTCCGTCGGCCTTGTCATCACCCGGAAGGATGTATTGTGCGCCTTCCCATGGGGACATGAAATCGAATTGGCGGTATTCTTGGACAAGGCTGATGGGCTCGTAAACGACGCGCTTTTGCACTTCGTCGTAGCGGACTTCTGTGTAGCCGGACGTCGGGAAATCTTTGCGCAGCGGGTAGCCACGGAAGCCGTAGTCGGTGAGGATGCGGCGCAGGTCGGGGTGGCCTTTGAAGATGAGGCCGAACATGTCGAACACTTCGCGTTCAAACCAGTTGGCGGATGGATGCACGTCGGTGATCGACGCAACCATTTCGTCTTCGCGTACTTTGACACGCAGACGGATGCGGTGGTTTTGGTACATCGACAGGAAATGATAGACCACATCAAAGCGTTTATCACGGCCAGGGTAGTCGACGGCGGTGATATCAACCAACGACGAAAATTTGCACGCGGTGTCGACCTTTAGAAATTCGATGAACCCCGCAAGGTTGGCGGGCGCGACATTCACTGTCAGCTCTCCGCCAGTGACGTCCCATGACAGCACGCAGTCGGGGCGTTTGAGTTCAATGTGTTGACCAAGTTCGTTCAGGTCTTCGACTTTGGCTTGGGCGCGGGCATCTGACATATCGATTACCTTACAATTGTTCCGGTGCGACGCATTTTTCGTTGCAGTTGCAGGATGCCGTACAGCAGCGCCTCAGCCGTGGGGGGGCAACCGGGGACGTAGATGTCCACGGGCACGATGCGATCACAACCGCGCACCACAGAATAGGAATAGTGATAATAGCCACCGCCGTTCGCACAGCTGCCCATTGAAATCACGTAGCGTGGTTCGGGCATCTGGTCGTAGACTTTGCGCAGTGCGGGGGCCATTTTGTTGGTCAGGGTTCCGGCCACAATCATCACATCGGACTGGCGCGGGCTTGCGCGCGGCGCGATGCCAAAACGTTCGGCGTCATAGCGCGGCATTGAGGTGTGCATCATTTCAACCGCGCAACAGGCCAGACCAAAGGTCATCCAATGCAGCGAGCCGGTACGGGCCCAGTTGATCAGATCGGCGGACGACGTTACAAGAAATCCCTTGTCCGTCAGTTCCTTGTTGAGGTCTTGAGTTGCGACGTCGCGGTCAACCCCAGCGGTGTTATCGCCAACAGCTACTCCCATTCGAGGGCCCCTTTTTTCCATTCGTATGCAAAGCCGACGGTCAGCACGGCTAAGAACACCATCATCGACCAGAACGCCGCCATCGAAATGTCCCCGAACGCAACGGCCCATGGGAACAGGAACGCGATTTCCAGATCAAAAATGATGAACAAGATTGAAACAAGATAGAAGCGCACGTCAAATTTCATCCGTGCATCGTCGAACGCGTTGAATCCGCATTCGTAAGCGGACACTTTTTCGGGATCCGGATTGCGCACGGCCAAAATGACCGCAGCAAGGATCAGCACGGCACCAAGCACGATGGCCAGCCCTAGAAAAATGATGATTGGCAGATATTCTCTGAGCATCTCGTCCACGCGCGGTCACTCCAACTTTGGCGGGCGCACGTTGGCACACCCTGTGTCACCCCCGCGTTTATCGCTGACGCGTGGGGGGGTCAACGGGCGGATCGTCTTGATATGGGGGCGAATTGCCGCTGAGGGTCTGATTTTCGCGCGCGCGACGCGGCTAAAGCAGGCCCCACATCCAAAACCAAGCTAGGCCAACGCTAACCCCAAGCTAGACCCAAGGCGGCGCGGTCTTGTCAAAAAACGCGGTGATGCCCTGATTTGCCTCTGGGTGTTCCCAGCGGGTCACCAGTGCTTTGATCGACGCATCGATGGTGGTTTTGGTGGGTGCGCCGCCCAAAGAAAGCACCATGGCTTTGGCTTCAGCCACAGCGGCGGGGGCGCATTTCAGGTAGGCGATGATTTCTAATTCCACTTCCGCGTCAAGGTCTTGCGCCGTGGTGAGGTTGGACACGATGCCAAGGCGCTGTGCGTCAACCGCGTCAAACGGGCGGCTGGACATGAACACCTGCCGCGCATTGCCGCCGCCCATGCGGGCCACAACGTAGGGGCCGATGGTTGCAGGAATAAGGCCGAGTTTGGTTTCCGTCAGCCCGAACATCGCGCTGTTCACGGCGAAAACTTTGTCAGACACACAGCACAGGCCGACACCGCCGCCAAACGCCGCACCCTGCACCCGTGCGATCAGCGGTTTAGACAGGGCGTTCAGCGCGCCGAGCATATCGGCAAGTTTGCGCGCTTCGGCAGCTCGAGTCGCGCTGTCGGCGGCCATTTGCGCCTTCATCCAAGCGAGATCACCACCGGAGCAAAAACTACGCCCCTGCCCTGTGATAACCACGACGCGCACTGCCGCGTCCGCGTCAAGACGTGCCGCAGCTTGGGTCAATTCATCAATCATCTGACCCGACATTGCATTGTGTTTTTCGGGCCGGTTGAGCGTCAATGTCGCGACACCGCGTTTGTCGGTGATCAGGGTGATTGTTTCAAACATCATTGGTCCCTCGCATAGTGCGCGCCAGTTTTGCGGCGGCGTCGATTACGGCCATATCCAGCCCAGTGTCAAAGCCTTGTGCGGCCAAGTGGCGGGCGGTGGTTTCTGTCGCGACGTTGCCAGACGCGCCGGGCGCATAGGGGCAGCCGCCAAGACCCCCCACAGATGTGTCAAACACCCGCAGGCCAAACGCGATTGACGCATCTATATTAGCCAAAGCGCGCCCGCCCGTGTCGTGGTAATGCCCCGCCAGAACCTGCGCTGGGGCCACATCCAGAACCGCGCCGAGCATGGTTTGGATGCTGTCAGGCGTCCCTGCCCCGATGGTGTCGCCAAGACTGACTGCATAACACCCCATGTCGCGCAATTGGCCCACGACATACGCCACCTGCGCGGGGTCCGTTGGGCCATCAAACGGGCAAACAATGACGCAGGACACATAGCCGCGCACGGGGATGTTGGCCGCCTTTGCCGCCTGTGCAATGTCACGGTAGCGGGTCAGGCTTTGCGCGATGCTGGCGTTCAGATTGGCGCGCGAAAACCCCTCAGACGCTGAGGCGAAGACCGCGACTTCATCCGCATGTGCTGAGATTGCGTCGCTAAACCCGCGCAAGTTGGGGGTGAGTGCGGTGTAGCGGACGTTGCCGGCGCGCTTGATCCCTGCCAAGACCTGCGCGCTGCCCGCCATCTGCGGCACCCTTTTGGGGCTGACGAAACTGGCACATTCGATGTGATGCAAGCCGGACGTCGAGAGCATATCGACGAGTGCGATTTTTTCCGCCACAGGGATATCGCGGGGTTCGTTTTGCAACCCGTCGCGGGGCCCGACCTCAAACAGTTCAATCGTCGGTTGCATCTATAACCTCCAACGATATCAGCGCGATACCGGCCTGGACTTGACTGCCGGAAACGGCGTGGATGGCAGATATTTTGCCCGCACGCGGCGCGCACAACACATGTTCCATTTTCATCGCTTCAAGCACCGCGAGCCGGTCGCCTTCTTGCACGTCATCGCCGACGGCCACGAAGATATCGCGCAACAGGCCCGGCATCGGGGTCAGCACGGTGTCGCCGCCCTGTCCCGCACTGACGCGATCCAGCGGGTCGGGCTGGGTGAATGTCATTGGCGCCGCACCAAACAGCGACACGACCCGCCCCGACAGATGTTGTGGGCGTGCCTTTTGCCCGTCAAACCGCCAGATATTGCCCAGCCTTTGGGCGTCCACCGCCTGCCCTGCCACATCGCAGGTCACATGATCCGAATTGTGAACCGTAAGCAGAACGATACTGTCGCCAAGGTCAATGGACCACGTCTGCGGCGCGTGCAGCGCAAATCCGGTCGCGCCACCGTGCCGCGCCATAACACCGCTCAGCGCGAGGGCGGCCTGCGCCAGATCGGCTGGCGTAGAAACTGGCGCTGCGGTGAGGCTGTCCAGATGCCGTGCGATCAGGCCAGTATCCACACGCCCTGCCGCGAAGTCCGCACCGCTTGCGAGGGCGGTCAGAAAGCCCAAATTCGTCACCGTGCCAGCGACCTGCGTGGCCGCGAGGCCATTGATCAACATCGCAAGTGCCACCGCGCGGTCAGGTCCGTGAACGATCACTTTCGCGATCATCGGATCATAATGCGGGGTGATTTCATCGCCCGCCTCAACACCAGTATCGGCGCGGACAATGTCGGGGAATGTCAGATGGGTTAGACGGCCAATGGCGGGCAAAAAGCCCTGCGTGGCGTCTTCGGCGTAGAGCCGCGCCTCAAACGCATGGCCTTGAATTTTAACGTCTTCTTGGCGTATTGGCAGGGGTTCACCAGCCGCCACGCGCAACTGCCAATCCACCAGATCAATGCCGGTGATGGCTTCTGTGACGGGGTGTTCGACCTGCAGGCGGGTGTTCATTTCCATAAACCAAAACCCGTCGGTGCGCAGCGGGCCGGACCCGTCGACGATGAATTCAACCGTGCCCGCGCCGCTGTACCCAATGGCTTGTGCGGCTTTCACCGCCGCCGCACCCATGGCGGATCGCACCGCGTCGCTCATCCCCGGCGCCGGGGCTTCTTCGATGACTTTTTGATGGCGACGTTGCAGCGAACAGTCACGTTCAAACAGGTGAATAGCCTGCGTACCATCGCCAAAAATCTGCACTTCTATGTGGCGCGGCGCGGTGACAAATTTCTCAATCAACACAGCATCATTGCCAAAAGCTGTCCGGCTTTCGGCGCGCGCAGAGGCGAGTTGGTCATCAAATTCCAGCGCCGTTTCGGCCAACCGCATGCCCTTACCACCACCCCCTGCGACGGCCTTGATCATTACCGGATAGCCGATTTTATCAGCCTCATCGCGCAGCAGATCATTGGTCTGATCGGCGCCATGATAGCCCGGCACGACGGGAACACCTGCCTTTATCATCAAAGCTTTAGCGCGATCTTTGAGGCCCATTGCGCGGATCGCATCGCCGCTAGGTCCAACGAAAATCAACCCTGCGGCGGTGACGGCGTCTACGAAGTCGGGGTTTTCGGAGAGAAATCCGTAGCCGGGGTGGATCGCGTCAGCGCCGGTGTCTTGCGCGGCTTGAATGATCCGATCCCCGCGCAGATAGCTGTCGGTCGGGGACGCGCCGCCAATGTGTACTGCTTGATCCGCGAGGCGCACGTGGCGGGCCTGTGCGTCCGCGTCGGAATAGACCGCGACGCAGGCGATGCCACGGGCCTGTGCAGTTGCCATAATCCGGCACGCGATCTCGCCTCTGTTCGCGATGAGCAGTTTTGTGATCATCAGGCGTCGCCTGCGTCTGCGTCTGGGCCCGCGTCCGCAACTGAATATTTGCGATAGCGGTGGCGGTAAATCAGGTTCGGTCGGTCCGCGTCGACCAGATAAAACAAGATCCCAACATTCGCGAGGGTTTCAAACAACGTGATGAGGTTGCCGTCCCCGCCCAATCCACGCACCAAAGAAAAAACAGTCAAACCCGCTGAAATTGCTGCAAAAATGACCGCCCAAGGGGATCGAAACGCCAGACCGAGGCCGACGAGAAATGGAAAAATGAAGTTAAATAGCGCGATCATCGGGCCTGCGCCGTAGTACAGTGACAGGGTGAGACGCAGCACTGCGATGGCAATAAAATAGGCGACGATCACCCACAGCAGTGGGCCGAGTGCGCCCTTGGGATGGGCGCGGGCCTGTTCTGGCGATACCGACACCCATGGGATGCCAGAATAAAAATCGCCGCGTTTCTTCTTGTCGGTCATTGGTTTGCCTTTGATTTTGTATCGAAATTACATGCGGAACACGCCAAACTGTGTGTCCTCAATGGGTGCGTTTAGGGCCGCGCGAAGGGACATGGCGAGGACCGCACGGCTGTCGCGCGGATCAACAATGCCATCATCCCAAAGCCGCGCAGAGGCGTAAAGCGGATGCGATTGTTCTTCAAATTGATCAATAACAGGTTGTTTGTATTGCTTTTCTTGGGTGTCTGACCAATCCGCACCAGCGCGATCCATGGCGTCGCGTTTGACCGATGCGAGAACACCTGCCGCCTGTTCACCGCCCATGACGGCGGTGCGCGATGTGGGCCATGTCCAGATAAAGTTCGGGCTGTAAGCCCTGCCGGACATGCCATAATTTCCCGCACCGAAACTACCGCCGACGATCATGGTGATTTTGGGGACCGATGTGGTCGCCACGGCTGTCACCATCTTGGCGCCGTGACGGGCGATGCCTTCGTTTTCGTATTGCCGCCCGACCATGAATCCGGTGATGTTTTGCAGGAAGACGAGCGGTATTTTTCTTTTTGAACAAAGTTCTATAAAATGCGCGCCTTTTTGGGCGGCTTCAGAAAACAGCACCCCATTGTTGGCGATAATGCCGACACGCATGCCTTCGATCATCGCGAACCCAGTGACGAGGGTTTCGCCAAAGCGGGCTTTGAATTCATCAAATTCGGACCCATCGACAATGCGAAGGATGATTTCACGTATGTCGAACGGAGTCTTGAGGTCAGACGGGATAAGGTTGAAAAAATCCTGTTGAGACTTGGCTGGTCCGTTAAATTTGCTTGGTTTGTGCGCCGCCCCAGATCCGGATTGTGTGTTTTGTACAATTTGGCGAACGAGGGCCAGCGCGTGCGCGTCGTCTTCTGCGAGATAGTCGGCAACGCCGGACAGTCGCGTGTGGACGTCGCCACCGCCCAAGTCTTCGGCGGACACGATTTCGCCTGTCGCGGCTTTGACAAGTGGTGGCCCCGCGAGGAAAATCGTGCCTTGGTCGCGCACGATCACGGACACATCGGCCATGGCCGGCACATAGGCGCCGCCAGCGGTGCAGCTGCCCATCACGGCGGCAATTTGCGGGATGCCAGCTGCGGACATGCGGGCTTGGTTGTAAAAGATGCGGCCAAAGTGGTCACGGTCAGGGAACACTTCGTCTTGGTTTGGCAGGTTCGCGCCGCCTGAATCCACCAGATAGACGCAGGGCAAACGGCATTGTTCAGCGATTTCTTGCGCGCGCAGATGCTTTTTCACCGTTATCGGATAGTAAGTCCCACCTTTGACGGTGGCGTCGTTGCAGACCACCATGATTTGGCGGCCGTGGATCAGCCCGATGCCCGCGATCACACCACCGCAGGGTGCGGCACCATCATACATTCCGTGGCCAGCGGTCGCGCCGATTTCGAGGAATGGCGAACCGACATCAAGCAGGTTTGCGACGCGGTCACGGGGCAGCATTTTGCCGCGCGACACGTGGCGGGCGCGGGATTTTTCACCACCACCTGCGGCTGCATGGGCTGCGGCATCGCGGACCAGTTCAAGTGCTGCTACATGGGCCGCGTGGGATACAGTTTGCGTCATCCGCGCATGCCTTCACCCAAGAAACGTAGGTATATCAAGCGTTTGGCCGTGAGGTCGAGCAGGCAGGATGCGCCTGCAATCTGGCGCATCGATCCGCCCCCCCACATGGCATATTCCAACGCGCACTGGGTGTCGCACAGCGGGATCCAAGCGCGTTGTGCGTCGCGCAAGCTGTCGGCGCGGTTGGCAAATTCGGGAAAAAGTTCCGCATCATCGGCGTCCATCGCCTTCATACCGTCCATCATCGGACCATAATCGCGATTGAGCAGGCGGTCCCATGCTTCGTATTCGGCCAGCGTGCAAAACATCATGCCGACAGTCGTTTCCCCATCGGTTTCGGATGCCATGCAGTGGGCGGCCCCCTGCCCGACGCAGGCCGCCGACGCGGCGCTGTTATCGGCACCAACAAAACAGGCGGCTGTGACGTCCATATAGGGCATCAATTCGGCCACGGCGGGTTGCAGTTCGTCGTGGGCGCTGAGGGGGGCGAGCACCATCGACAGGATCAGGGCGCGGATCATAGGTGGTCCTCCATGAATAGAAGTTGCTGGGCTGCTTGATGCATCGTGCAGGCGGCTGAGGCCGGGCCGATAAGGGGGGATCTCATTGCTCCGCTCCTGTCAGGTCGGCAACCAGATCAGCGGCAACAAATTCCAGCGCGGTGCGCCAGTGGATTTCGATCAGGCAATCAATCAGATCAACGCCTGCAGCTGCTACGTCGTCACACGGGGTCAGGCCGTCATCATAAAGTCCGCCTGTGCCGTTGCGCCCTTTAGCAATTGCGGCCTCGGCGCGGTGGCTGACTTGGGACTGCCAAAACACGAGGTCATCGGACTTACATACGGCGCGGCGATCAAACAGCATGTAGCCCAGCGCGTCACACGACTGGGTCATAGGAATAAAGCGTTCCCCGCAGACGATGGGGCCAATCATGTCCAACATCGGGTTGTTGGGGTTTTCGATCATAAGTTGGATGAAGCAGGCCTCGAATGCGGTGGTGTCACCTTTGAGGGGCGGCACGGCCTGTGCGTGGCCTGAGGATGCCAGACAGGTGAGTGCGACAGCAGTTGCAGCGCCGCGCAGTGGGGCGCTTGCCGTGGCGGGTGGCATTGGCGGGCATTTAAGCCCGTATAGACGGCGGTAAAGCGCTAGGGTCATTGGCACACCGATGCGGCATTGGTCAATGTCACGTCATTTCCCCCATCAATTCACGTCCGATCAACATGCGCCTAATTTCGGACGTGCCCGCGCCGATTTCCATTAGTTTGGCGTCGCGAAACAAGCGCGCGACGGGGGCGTCGGCCATGAAGCCCGCCCCGCCAAGCGCTTGCACGGCTTGATGCGCCTGCACCATCGCCTGTTCTGATGCGTAAAGACAGCAGGCGGCGGCGTCGGCGCGGGTGACGGTGCCTTTGTCGCAGGCCTTGGCGACCTCGTAGACGTAGGCGCGCGCGGAATTTAGCGCTGTGTACATGTCCGCCACCTTGCCTTGCATCAGTTGGAAATTGCCAATCGGTTCGCCGAATTGTTTGCGCTGTGCGATGTAGGGCATCACTTCGTCCAGACAAGCCGCCATGATGCCAAGGCCAATGCCCGCCAACACAACCCGTTCGTAGTCAAGGCCGGACATCAAAACGCGCACGCCGCGCCCCTCTTCGCCCAACACGTTATCAAATAGCACCTCTACGTCGTCAAAGACCAGTTCTGCCGTATTGGACCCGCGCATTCCGAGTTTGTCGAAATGCGGCGATGTGGTGAAGCCTGTCATGGATTTTTCGATCAGGAACGCCGTTATGCCCTTTGAGCCCGCCGACGGATCGGTTTTGGCGTAGACGACCAGCGTGTCGGCTTCCGCACCATTGGTGATCCAGTATTTGGTGCCATTGAGGATGTAGCGATCGTTTCGGCGTTCCGCCTTGAGGGACATGGACACGACGTCCGATCCAGCACCGGATTCAGACATCGCCAGTGCCCCAACATGCTCCCCTGATACAAGGCGCGGCAGATATGTCGCCTTTTGCGCGTCGGTTCCGTTCAGTTTGATCTGGTTGACGCACAGGTTTGAATGCGCCCCGTAAGACAGCGCCACAGACGCCGATGCGCGTGCGACCTCTTCGACCGCGACCGTATGGGCGAGGTAGGACATCCCCGCGCCACCGTATGTTTCATCCACCGTCACGCCGAGCAAACCAAGGTCACCCATGTCGCGCCAAAGTGCGGGCGGGAACAGATTGTCGCGATCAATTTGCGCGGCCATTGGTTTCAAGTGTGCCTGCGCCCATGTATGCACCGTGTCACGCAGGGCGTTCACATCGTCGCCAAGATCAAAGGTCATAGAGGCAGTAAACATGACATTTCCAAATTTATTGAACGCTTGTTCAATAACATGCCCTATGGCAGGTCCCGCGTCAATCCTGCGGACCCGAAACTAGGCGCGATATGGCGCGGTCATTAGATTGGCTAAGACATTGAGCTGCGATGTTGGTGCCAGACTCTGGCGTCGCATTTACCAGATATTTAAGTGTCCTAGCATAAGCGGCACCATGATTGATGGTTTAACACATATCGGCGCGTTCATACGTTTGCAGACAGCATTGCTCAAACTTAAAATTTAGGCTTTGGATCATTGGTGAAAGAATTAATAGGTATCATAGACGCCACGCTTTTGCGCAAAGGGATGTCGGCCGCAGCTGCGTCACGACTGGCCGTGGGGAACCCGTCCCTTATCAAGAACATGCGCAACAAAACGGGCAACCCCTAACGGTTCAACGCACATGCCTTGCGCCAGTTGGCCGGCGTTTTGGATATGGAATTCTATTTTGGCGATGCGCGCTCGCAGACAGTGGTGCATCTGCCAGCCGGATTAGCAGAGCGCACGATCGCCCCCCCCCTGGCCACGGCGACAGCGCGCCAAGAGGCGCTTGAGATGGGATTTCTGCCAATTCCCTATCACAGCGCCGCACTGCATAATTTTCACGGCACCGCACCCGTGGCGCTGGCGCGCCAATGGCTGACGGCCAGCGGACTGGTGGCGGAGACGCTGGCGTTTCTACCGGTGGTGACAGATGACATGATTCCGACACTGACGATCGGTGCGTTGGCCCTGCTGGATACATCAGATGTAGACCTGCGCGAGGACGGCATTTGGGCCTTGGCAGTAAAGGGGCGTTACGTATTTGCCCACATCCAGCGTCCGTCGGCGAACATGCTCGTGCTGAAGGGCGACAAACCCAACCAGCCCGTGCAGATTTTCAAAGACGACGAATTGCGCGCCCTTAAGGTGTTGGGAAAAATCGTTTGGATCGCCCACCAACCCTTGTGATCACTCAGCTGCCTGGTTTTGCCAAACTGCGCCGACCTGCGCGCGGATGATCCGCGCGATCTGGGTGCAATCGTCGGTGGAAAACGTCAGCGGCAAGCGCATATCGATGATCCCCGCCAAAATGCGATCACTTTTCGGCATGCGATCTGACGCGGCATAACGCCAACTGTCATAGCGCGATGTGAAACCGCTCGGCTCTGCGCCGCCGAACCATTTCAGTTCAACGCCGCGCGCACGGCAGCGCGCGATCACGTCTTGCACAGACGCGGGCGGCCAATCCAGAAGCAGAAACTGGAACGAGGACGCAACGAAGCCTTCGGTTGCGGGTCGGTCAATCAGTTTCAAACCAGCCGTGTCGCGCAAACCGGTTTCCAAACAGCGGTACAGAGCATTCCAACGGGCGCATTGTGTTTGCAGGTCAGCCAGTTGCGGGCGCAGGATCGCCGCCCGCAGATTGTCCATCCGGCCTGAAATATTGGGGGTCTCATATTTGATCTGGGCGAACGCCTCTGGTGGTGGGGCCGCACGGTGGCGGTCAAACAGCATGTAGCTGCCCGACAACATGATGGCCCGCGCCATGCCGTCCGCATCATCGCTGATCAGCAAGCCGCCCTCACCGGAATTGACGTGTTTATAGGTCTGTGTGGAATAGCAGCCAAATTTGCCAAAGCGACCTGACGGCGTGCCGTTCCAATGGGCCCCCATCGTGTGGGCGCAGTCTTCGATGACGGTGACTTGGGCCGCGTCACACAGCGCCATCAGCGCGTCCATGTCACAGATATGGCCACGCATGTGTGACAACAGCAACACCGACGACTGGTCCAGTTTTTCAGCCAAGTCATCTAAATCAATCACCAAACCTTCGGTCACATCAACAAAGATCGGCGTGGCCCCGACAGCGGCAATGGCACCGGGAACGGGCGCGAGGGTGAATGCGTTGGTCAACACGGTGTCGCCGTGTCCAATGCCGCAAGCCCGCAACGCGGTGGTCATCGCATACCCGCCCGACGCCACGGCGAGGCAATATTTCGCCCCTGTAAAGCTGGCAAATTCTTCTTCCAGCAACGCAGCCTCGGCGATTTCATCGCCCGATGTGTTGTAGCGGTGCAGACGCCCGTGGTTCAGCACCGCTAGGGCGGCGTCGATGCCCGCCTGCGGGATCGGTTCCTGCTGGGTAAAACTGCCGCGGAAGACGTCTGTTAAATTCTCGTTCATGGTCTGTTTGTGCGGCGACGTTGCCGACCCGTCAATGGCGATTACGCCGCACCCATCAGGCTGTCCACGATTGCTGGTAAATCTTCGTAGCGTTCCAGTAGGGCTTCGGGGTTTAGCGCAGCCATGTTTTCACCAGACGGGCCGAACGTCACTAGGATCGACGGAACGCCTGCGGCTTTTGCGGTGTTGCGGTCCGTCGCAGTGTCGCCCACCAGACAGGTCAGCGCCGCAATGCCACCCGCGCGCCGCGCCGCTTCGAACAGATGCTCGGGGTCCGGCTTTTTGACCATAAGCGTATCTGCGCCGACCAAGGAGGCAAATGCACCCCGAACGCCAAGACGCCGCAGCAGGTCTTCGGCCAAACCTTCGGGTTTGTTGGTGGCGATCCCGACACCGTACCCGCGCATTTTCAAGGCCTCAACCGCGTCCATCGCACCTGGGTACATCACCGTATGGTGGTCGATGTCTTTGGCATAAGCGTCCAACAGAACCTGATACTGGCCGGCAATGTCTTGTTCGCCAAAGCCATCGACGCGGCTGAACCCCAGCGTCAGCATCGCCCGCCCGCCGCGCAATGCGGTGGCCGCATCCTTGGTCGGATCAAGCAGCGCCCCGAGGCCAAGGTTCGTGAAACAGACATTAGCCGCCGCAATCAGATCTTGGGACGTATCGGCCAATGTGCCATCGAGATCGAAGATAACCGTTTTCATGCATGTTCCCTGCGCTTGCTTTGGCGACATCTGTAACCCAGCGACATGGGATGTGAAGCCCTCAAGCGGGTCGCGCCCTTGCGGAATCAGCCCTTGTGCGTATGTAGGGGAAAAACAACACAGGTGGGCGCAATGGCAGTCGCTTTGATTATTTTAGCCGCAGGAAAAGGCACTCGGATGATGTCCGACGTTCCCAAAGTTCTGCACGAGGTCGCGGGTGGATCTTTACTGGTCCACGCGATGAGGTCTGGATCTAACCTTGAACCCGAGCGGACAGTCGTTGTCGCGGGCCACGGGGCTGAGGCCGTTGGCACGGCTGCGCTGGCTTACGACGAAGACGCGATTGTTGTGGTTCAAGACGAACAACTGGGCACCGCTCATGCAGTCCAGCAGGCCAAAGATTCCTTGGCAGGTTTTAGCGGCGACGTGATTATTTTGTACGGTGACACGCCGTTCATTCAACCCGAAACTCTGGACGCGATGCTGTCTGCTGGGGCTACTGCGGACGTGGTTGTACTGGGGTTTGCAGCCGCCGATCCGGGTCGCTACGGTCGTTTAATCATGGATGGTGACGGGTTGGAGCGGATCGTTGAGTTTAAGGATGCAACCGATAAAGAACGCGCCATAAACCTTTGTAATTCTGGTGTTATATCAGCCAAATCAGATGTGATTTTCGATTTGCTTGAGGCTGTTTCGAACGATAACGTGGCGGGTGAATATTACCTGACCGACATCATTGCTATTGCGCGCGCTAAAGGGTTGTCTGCAACCGTAGTGCGCTGCGATGAAGCCGAGACGATGGGCATTAATTCGCGCGCCGACCTGGCGGCAGCAGAGGCGGCATTTCAAGTTCGCGCCCGCAAAGACGCCATGGAAAACGGCGTGTCATTGCACGCGCCCGACACGGTCTATTTCAGCCATGACACCTATATCGGGTCGGACACGGTCGTGGAACCAAACGTGGTTTTTGCCGTTGGTGTCACGGTCGAAAACAACGCCACGATCCGCGCGTTCAGCCATCTAGAAGGATGTCATGTATCGCGCGGCAGCGTTGTTGGCCCCTACGCGCGGCTGCGCCCCGGAACAGAACTGGCGGAGAACGTTAAGGTTGGCAATTTTGTGGAAATCAAGAACGCGGTGATTCAGGCCGGCGCGAAAGTGAACCACCTGAGCTATATCGGCGATGCCCATGTCGGCGAGCGGTCCAATATTGGCGCTGGCACGATCACTTGCAACTATGACGGCGTGTCCAAGCACCGGACCATGATTGGGGCGGATGTCTTCGTGGGGTCCAACACAATGTTGGTGGCACCTGTTACATTGGGCAATGAGAGCATGACCGCCACCGGTACGATCGTCACCAAAAACGTACCAGAAGGCGACATGGCGGTGGGCCGTGCGCGCCAAGAAAATAAATCGGGCTTTGCGTGGCGAATGTTGCAAAAGTTCAAGTCCAATGCGGCGAATGCCGCCAAGGAGACCTAAAAATGTGTGGAATTGTTGGTGTCCTCAGTCGACACGAAGCTGCGCCGATCCTTGTGGAAGCATTGAAACGACTGGAATATCGCGGCTATGACAGCGCTGGAATTGCAACCTTGAACGCTGGCGTTCTGGATCGCCGCCGCGCTGTAGGCAAACTGATTAGCTTGCAGGATTTGCTGGTGCATGAACCACTGGCAGGGAAATCCGGCATTGGGCACACCCGTTGGGCGACCCATGGCGAACCCAACGTGAACAATGCCCACCCGCACCAGACCAGACGTGTGGCTGTAGTCCACAATGGCATTATTGAAAACTTTCGCGAGCTGCGCGAAGAGTTGGCCGCCCAAGGCATCCATTATGAGACCGACACCGACACTGAAACAGTTGCACTTTTGGCACAAAGCTATCTAGATCAAGGAATTAGGCCACGCAACGCAGCAGAACAGACGATTGCGCGCCTCACGGGGGCCTACGCGCTGTGTTTCCTTTTTGAGGGCGAAGACGATCTGATGATCGCCGCGCGCAAAGGATCACCCCTGGCAGTCGGGCACGGGGATGGCGAAATGTTCGTTGGATCGGACGCGATTGCGCTGGCGCCGATGACCGACAAAGTCACCTACCTCGAAGAGGGTGACTGGGCCGTCATCACACGAACATCGTTAGAAATTCGCGACGGAGAGGGCCGGATTGCAAACCGCGACATGCGCACGATCAAGATTGATACCGCGTCCGTCGACAAAGGCGGACACAAGCACTTCATGGCGAAAGAAATCGCCGAACAGCCGTTGGTGCTGAGCAATGCATTGGGCTATTATATTCAGGACGGCAAGATCGTGTTGCCCGACCCGGGCTTGGATTTCGCACAGATCGACCGCCTGACAATGGTGGCTTGTGGCACAGCATACTACGCCTGCCTCGTGGCGAAATACTGGTTTGAACAGATTGCCCGCCTGCCCGTCGAGATCGATGTTGCATCCGAATTTCGCTACCGTGAACCACCCATCACGAAAGGCACCACCGCGTTGTTCGTCAGCCAATCCGGTGAGACCGCCGATACCGTAGCCGCGTTGCGATACTGCGAAGGCAAGGTCGACAAGATCGTGTCGGTGGTCAATGTTCCCGAAAGTTCCATCGCCCGCGAGAGCGATTTACCACTGCCGATTTTGGCGGGCATCGAGATCGGTGTGGCGTCGACAAAGGCGTTCACCTGCCAGCTGACCGTGCTCGCGATTTTGGCAATCAAGGCGGCGCAAGATCGCGGACACATGAACGCCGATCAAGTGGTTGAAGCGCTGGAGCAAGTGCAGTCTGTCCCCGGCTTGATGAGCCATGCTTTGGCCCTTGGTGAGCGCACACAAGCCGTTTCACGCAAACTGGCAGAGGCACGAGACATCCTGTTTCTAGGGCGCGGACCGATGTATGCACTGGCACATGAAGGCGCGTTAAAATTAAAAGAAATCAGCTATATACACGCCGAAGCTTATGCATCAGGTGAACTTAAGCACGGGCCAATTGCGCTGGTGGACAAACACGTGCCAGTGATCGTCATGGCCCCACGCGATGCCCTGTTCGAAAAGACGATTTCCAACATGCAAGAAGTCATGGCACGCGGTGGCAAGGTGCTGTTGATTACAGACAAACAGGGTGCCAAAGAGGCCGGACCGGGGGTGTGGGATACGATCCTAATGCCCGAGGTTGCCCCCTTCGTCGCCCCAATACTTTATGCAATACCAGCCCAATTGTTGGCCTATCATACAGCGGTTGCAAAAGGCACCGACGTGGATCAGCCGCGCAATTTGGCCAAATCGGTAACAGTTGAATGATCCCTATTGAAGACGCGATTGCCGTTCTGCAAATCCAAGGCGATGCGCAAAAAGCGGTTGAAATGAAATCCTACCACAAGGCCAAACGGGTCTATTTTGGTGTGCCGAACCCCGCGATTGATGCGGCGGTCAAAACCTGGCGGGCGGACCTGTCGGTTAACGATAGGTTGGCGCTGGCGGCTGACCTTTGGGACAGCAACGTCCACGAAGCCCGCGTTGCGGCGGCGAAATTATTGGTGCAGGCGCGGATCAATCCTGATGAGGCAGCGTGGGAGTTGATCACGTCTTGGGTGCCGCAATTTGATACTTGGGCGATTGCCGATCACGTTTGCGGTGCAGGCGCGCGCCGGTTGCTTGCCGATCCGTCGCGATTGGACGTCATTGAGGGCTGGACAACGTCAGATCATATGTGGACCAAGCGTGCGGCGATTGTGATGACCTTGCCCTGGACGAAAATGAACAACCCCAAGTCGGACGATCTAGCAGCCCGCGAACGAATTTTGGGCTGGGCGGCCCAGTACACGGATGACCAAGCGTGGTTCATTCAAAAATCCGTGGCATGGTGGTTACGCGAATTAGGTCGCCACGATGCCCCAAGGGTCTGGGCATTTTTGGACGCCCATGGCGACAAGATGAAACCGTCCCTTCGCAAAGACGCGAGCAGAAACTTGCCACCGCGCTAGTGACCGCTTGCGGCAACGTGTTTGATCCATACAAGCTAGATCCCAAGGAGCCGTCTACGTGATCAATCTTACCCCTCAGGTCAACCTTTTGGCCGAACGCATTCAGCCGCTTCGCTCGGGTCCTGCGCGCGTTTTGGTCGCGATTGCGGGCCCACCCGCCAGTGGAAAAACCACACTGGCGGATGAGTTAGCGCGGCGTCTGAATGCGCAAAAGTGTCAAACTGTGGTGGTGCCACAAGACGGGTTCCATCTGGACAATCAAGTACTTAAAGAACGCGGCCAACTTAATCGCAAGGGCGCACCACAGACGTTTGATGGCGCCGGGTTTGTGCATATGGTGCGCCGCCTGAAGGAACGCGTCGACGTGGCGGTTCCGACATTTGATCGCACCCGCGACATTTCAATTGCAGGTGCGCGGATCGTTACCGCCAGCGCCGAAGTGATCATCGTAGAGGGCAACTATCTACTTTATGATGACGCACCTTGGTTCAATCTGGCGTCGCTTTGGACGCTGTCCGTGCGCCTTGATGTGCCAATAGAAGAGCTGCGCGCGCGGCTGATCCAACGTTGGTTGAGCCATGGTCTAAGCCGCGCAGCAGCGACGCGACGTGCCACAACAAACGATGTCCCGAATGCGCAAAGTGTGCTTGATAATGCGCTGCCCGCGACGCTGACCCTCGCGCCGGACGGCTCGCTCACCTGACCCGCGTGCGGTTGGAATATCGCGCCTCACGCGTATGTAGAGCGGACCCAATTCATGAGGATAGCTGTGCCCACTGATTTCACACCTCTCGCCTCCCTTGGGGGCGGCATTTTAATCGGACTTGCCTCCGTTCTGTTGATGGCAAATTTTGGCCGCGTCATGGGTGCCACGGGCATTTTGGCAGGCTTTCTGATGCCGACGTCGCGCAGCCATAGGGGCTGGCGCGCGCGCCTTTTGGCTGGAATGGTCAGCACGCCCGCCCTCTTTTGGTTGGTCCGCGGCCAATCGGTACCGGTTGAAGTGCCGGTCTCCAGCACAGCCATGATCATTGGCGGCTTGATCGCCGGGGTCGGTGTGACATTTGGCGGCGGCTGCACATCAGGGCACTGCGTTTGTGGCATCGCGCGATTGTCGACGCGTTCTATCGTCGCCACGGTGGTGTTCATGATCACTGCTGTGGTTACGGCTTACGTCACGCGCCATGTCTTGGGGACTGGGATTAGGGGTGCCTTATGATGCGGTTTTTGATGATCTTCGCCATCGGGCTGATATTCGGGCTTGGTATTATTTTGGATGGCATGGCCAACCCTGCCAAAGTGTTAAACTTCTTTGATGTTGCGGGAACGTGGGACCAGTCACTGGCGTTTGTCATGGGCGGCGCGTTGGGCGTGACGGCACTGGGTTATCGGTTCGTTCTGCGCCGCCGGCACCGATGATGGCCGATGTGTTCCAACTGCCAGCCTTACGTTCCATTGATGCGCCCCTGATCGCAGGGTCAACAGCATTTGGGATCAGTTGGGGCATCGCCAGATTTTTCCCTGGTGGGGCATTGCCCGCCGTCGGAACGCTGGACCCAGCCGTGCTGACCTTTACGGGCGCGATGATCACTGGCATCGTGACTGCCAAGATCATCAAATCAAAATCGCAACCGTTGGGACATACCGTATGACTGTAAACATGGATATCCAGCCGCAAGTCGAAGGCTTCTTTGACGAAGCAAGCAACACAATCAGCTATATCGCCAAGGACCCGAATTCGGATCACTGCGCTATCATCGACAGCGTGATGGATATTGATTACGCCGCCGGACGCATCACATCCAAGCACGCCGACCAGCTGATTGCGCGGATTACCGAGCGCGGGTTAACGCTGGACTGGATCATCGAAACCCACGTGCATGCCGATCATTTGAGCGCTGCGCCTTATATACAGGACAAGCTGGGCGGCAAAATCGGTGTCAGTGAAAAGATCATGGTGGTGCAGGAAACCTTTGGAAAAGTGTTCAACGAGGGCACGGAATTCCAACGCGACGGGTCGCAGTTTGATACGTTGTTTGGCGACGGGAATACCTACACCGTAGGCACTATGAGCTGTTATGTCATGGCCACGCCGGGGCATACGCCTGCTTGTATGGTGCATGTGATGGGAAACGCCGCCTTTGTCGGCGACACATTGTTCATGCCCGATGGCGGATCAGCGCGGGCAGATTTTCCGGGCGGTGACGCGGGTGAGCTGTATGACAGTATCCAGAAAGTGCTGGCCCTGCCCGCCGAGATGCGCCTGTTCATGTGTCACGATTACGGGCCGAACGGGCGCGCGATTGCATGGGAAACCACAGTGGCGGACCAACAGGCTACCAACATCCACGTCGGCGGCGGCAAGTCCCGTGAGGATTTCATCAAGTTTCGTACGGATCGCGACGCGCAACTGGCGATGCCAAAGCTGATTATCCCTGCGCTACAAGTGAATATGCGGGCCGGCCATGTGCCAACTGACAAGGACGGAAATCCAGTTCTGAAAGTGCCCGTGAACGGGCTGTGATGCGCGTGCCACGGGCGTGGAGGGCGCGCGGCCCCCACCCTTCGGGCCCCAGAATATTTAACAAGCAAAGACGCTTAAGACGAGATGATTTCAAATTTGGCGACGTCGACCATGCCTCGGTCGGTGATCTTTAGCATGGGGATCACTGGCAGTGCGAGGAACGCCAGTTGCAGGAACGGCTCGTCCAGCGTGACGCCCAAAGTTTTCGCAGCGGCACGCAGAATTTCCAGCTTTTCGCGCACGTGTTCGAATGGCTCAAGGCTCATGAGGCCCGCCACAGGCAGGGCCAATTCGGCCAGGATTTTACCGTTTTCGACGACGACAAATCCCCCCTCAAGTGCTGTCATGCGGTTGGCCGCCAAGGCCATGTCGTCGTAACTCGCGCCGACGCAAGCGATGTTGTGGTGATCATGACAGACGGTTGAGGCAATAGCACCTCGTTGCAAACCAAAGCCTTTGACGAAGCCCGTGGCAATATTGCCGTTGATGCCGTGGCGTTCGATGACAGCGATCTTGATGAGATCGCGGGCGATGTCGGGGGCCTTGTCGCCATTTTTCGGCTCTATGACTTCGTGCAGATGTTCGGTGATGATTTTACCGGGGATCACGCCGATGACGTCAGTTTCGGCGCGGTTGGATGTGGTGCGAAAATCGGCGGCTGTGACGGTCGGGGCCTGCACAGACTTGCGCCCGATTGTTGGGGTGATTTTGCGGGCATTGAACGCGGATTCAGCGGCATGAACGCCGCCGCAAAAGGTCATTTTCGCATCGCAGTTTTCCAAGCTACCAAGGGCGACGATATCGGCGCGCTGACCCGGGGCGATGAGGCCGCGATCTTTGAGGCCGAAGGCTTCGGCAGCCGACAGCGATGCGGCGCGGTAGGCTGCGACAGCGGATGTGCCGTGCTTGATCGCGGTGCGGATTATGTAATCCAAATGCCCGTGTTCGCCGATATCCAGCGGATTTCGATCATCGGTGCAAAAACACATATAGCTGGCCGTGCGTTCATCAAGAAGCGGCAACAACGCGTCGAGGTCTTTGGACACCGACCCCTCGCGGATCAACACGCGCAAACCTTTTTGCAGCTTTTCACGGGCTTCATCAGCGGTGGTGGCTTCGTGTTCAGTGCGGATGCCAGCGGCAATATAGGCGTTAAGATCTTTGCCCAACAACATCGGCGCGTGACCGTCGATATGGCCGCCTTTGAATGCTTCAAGTTTCGCCATGATCCCTTGGTCTTGGTGGATCACGCCAGGGTAGTTCATGACTTCGGCCAGACCAATCACTGCCGCGTGGTCGCGCAGCACGATCAGGTCCGCCACCTCAATCTGTGCACCAGAGGTTTCCATGTCGGTTGAGGGCACGCAGGAGCTGAGGTTGACGCGAATATCAAGCACAGTTTCAAGGGCGGCATCGAGAAAATACTGGATGCCTGCGACGCCCAAAACATTTGCAATTTCATGGGGATCACAGATCGCAGTGGTCACGCCAAGGGGGGTGACGAGGCGGTCAAATTCAAACGGCGTAACAAGGCTGCTTTCAATGTGCAGATGCGTGTCGATGAAACCAGGCACGAGGGTGAGGCCGGTGACATCCACGATTTGTTTACCGTCGTAATCGGCGCAGGTGCCGACAATGGTGTCGCCGCATATCGCCACATCGCCGGCCAGCATCGCGCCCGTTATAACATCAAACACCTGACCGCCACGCAGGACCAAATCTGCCGCAGCATCGCCACGCCCTTGTGCAATTCGTTTTGTGAGTTCGACCATTTGGTATCCCCTGCTTTGGATCCACCAGACAGGAGATCAAAGGCAGCGTCTAGGTTTGGCGCGGGTCAGGCGCAGTATTTATCCCAGCCCCACTTGCCTGATGGCGCAAATGCCTGCACAAAGCTTTCAAAATCGGGCACATCAAGGGACCGCGTGATGATGCAGCCTTGCGCCTCTTTACAGCTGTTTTCGGTCAGCCAATCCAGTTACTCCTGAGTTTCGACCCCTTCGGAAACGACACGCGCGCCGATTTGCTGGCCAAGGGTCAGGATCAGTTGGACGATCGGGCCAGGCCCAGCCGTTCTTGAGACAGATCGATCCAACGTGGTGATTTATGACAATGCAGACGGCGCGACCTGGGTTCACCCGTTGGAAGAGTTTAATGACGGGCAGTTCCGACCACTGTAACGGGCCAGATTACTTAATCACCGTCACGCCAACGGTTTGCGGAAACAGTGTCATTGGGCCGAAACTGATGAGAAACGACACCTCCGCTGCGTCCAAGCCGACGCCGATCCAGACAATGTCATCCGCGCGGGCCATGCCGGTCAGATCCACAAGATGCCACGCGCCGTCTAGATAAGCTTCGGCAACCGCGTGAAAGTCTTGTGGTTTAACGTTTGGCGCATAGGCACTGACAAAACGGGCTGGAATGGCAGCCGCGCGGGCAAGTGAAATCAGGACATGGGCATAATCACGACACACCCCTTGGCGGCTTGCGTAACTATCAACGGCCGTGTTTTGGGCATCACTTGATCCGATAACATATTAAAAAATATCATAAATCCTGTCGCGCATCACCACGATCCGCGCACCGCCCGAAAGATGATCGAAGCCAGATGCAACAAGCTCCTGTACCTCATTGGGGAGGCAATAGCGCGACGGCATAAAATAGCGCACCACGTCACCGGGTAATTTATGGGGGGCAACTGCGGCCAGCGTGGACATATCATAAACGGGGCGGGTCACGTCGATCTGTGCCCAGTATGAATAGGCAAGATTACCCTTGGCGTGCAGCAAAGCGCGCTGGCCGATGCCAGATTCGGCATCGACGGCTCTGATGTTTTCAACAGGTGACATCTTGACCGATTCACTTAGCGCCCGCTGATCGGCAAGGTTTGGCACCCGCACCTGCATAAGAACATCCGTCGGTTGATCCATCCTGTAATCAAGTTGAACGTCGAGATTGAGGATCATGGCTGCGCTCTTTCTAGCTGTGGCTTGATGCGGCCTAATCCGCAAGCCACGCGCCCGCAAAGTGGGCGTTACGTCCCATGATGTCGTATTTGCACCGCTAAATGTCCGTTCCCCAAAGGACGGTAGCAAATGGAACGGCCATTGTGTGACAAAGGGGATAAATCACATGCGCTATTCCGGCTTTCAGGTCATCAAACAGGCCCTGAGCGGTCACAAAGGCTGGACACCTGCATGGCGCGATCCTGAACCGCAGCCGCACTATGACATCGTCATTATCGGTGGCGGCGGGCACGGTCTGGCCACGGCGTATTATCTGGCGAAAGAATTCGGTGGCAAGCGCATTGCTGTGCTGGAAAAGGGCTGGATTGGTGGCGGCAATGTGGGGCGAAACACGACGATTATCCGGTCTAACTATCTGCTTGATGGCAACGAGCCGTTCTACGAGTTTTCGCTCAAACTATGGGAGGGATTGGAGCAAGATTTTAACTACAACGCGATGATTTCCCAGCGTGGCATACTGAATTTGATCCATACCGATGCACAGCGCGATGCGTTTATTCGGCGGGGCAATGCGATGATGCTGAACGGTGCTGACGCCGAAATGCTGACCACCGCACAGATCAAAAAACGCTACCCCTATCTGAACACAGAAGATGCGCGGTTCCCGATCAAAGGTGGTTTGGCCCAACATCGCGGCGGCACTGTGCGCCATGACGCGGTGGCGTGGGGATATGCGCGCGGGGCGGACAACCACGGCGTTGATATCATCCAGAACTGCGAAGTGACCGGGTTCAAAATTGAGAACGGCAAGGTTTTTGGCGTGGACACGTCTCGCGGGTTCATTGGGGCGGGCAAGGTCGGCTGCGCCGTCGCGGGGTCGTCGTCGCGCTTGATGTCAAAAGCCAATATGCGATTGCCGATGGAAAGCCATGTGTTGCAAGCGTTCGTCTCTGAGGGTCTGAAGCCAGTTATGGCTGGTGTCGTGACGTTTGGCGCGGGGCATTTCTATTGCAGCCAATCGGACAAGGGCGGGCTGGTGTTTGGCGGCGATCTGGACGGCTACAATTCCTACGCCCAGCGCGGCAACCTTCCTGTGGTTGAGGACGTCTGTGAAGGTGGCATGGCAATCTTTCCGGCCTTCGGGCGGGCGCGACTGTTGCGCATGTGGGGCGGCGTGATGGACATGTCGATGGACGGGTCCCCAATTATCGACAAAACTCATATCGACGGGCTCTATTTCAATGGGGGGTGGTGTTACGGCGGTTTTAAAGCAACCCCTGCAAGCGGGTATTGCTTTGCGCACTTACTGGCGAAAGACGCGCCGCACCCGTTCGCGAAAGACTACAGGTTTGACCGGTTCGAAAAAGGCCGAATGATCGACGAAAAAGGGGTGGGCAATCAGCCCAACTTGCATTGATACACGTTCTTGCGCCTTCATCTTGGCTTTACAACTCAAATCCCAAATTCACCCCATAAGGTGCCTTATGATTATTGATCACCCCCTTCTTGGCCCACGCGACAGTTCGGAATTCACCTATCTTGGGGACGCCAAACTGATCGATCGCCCTGACGCAGACGGAGAAACCGCCGCCCGAGATTTTTATGAATACGCCTACCTGCGCGACAACCCCGCGGGCTGGCACGAAGAATTGTGGTTTCACGAAGCCGGCGATCGCAGCTGGCTTGTGGTGACGCGCAACACGCTCACCCATGAGATTTCCAAAGTTGAAATGGCACGCGATGTAGCCCGAAAAAGAGGCCGTAGCACGTGACACAAAAAAACAGATTAGACGGTGGGCAGATTGATCCAGCCACACCGCTGAACTTCAAATTTGATGGCAAATCCTACACGGGGCATCAAGGCGACACTTTGGCGTCTGCGCTGCTCGCCAATGGGGTGCGGCTCATGGGGCGGTCGTTCAAATATCACCGCCCACGCGGGGTCTTGTCGGCGGGGTCTGAAGAACCCAACGCGCTGGTGCAGTTGCGCAGTGGCGCACGCCAGGAACCCAACACACGTGCGACGACGACTGAACTGTTCGATGGGCTGGTTGCCAAAAGCCAGAACCGTCTTGGGTCGCTGAGCTTTGACGCAATGGCGATCAACGACCGGTTCTCGAATTTCCTGACGGCGGGCTTTTATTACAAAACGTTCATGTGGCCCAAAGCGTTCTGGGAAAAGGTCTACGAGCCGATCATTCGCAAGGCCGCTGGCCTTGGATCGTTGTCTTTACTCGACGATCCGGATGTCTATGACAAAGGATTTTTGCACTGCGATCTACTGGTGGTCGGTGCTGGCCCTGCGGGTCTTATGGCAGCACTGACGGCGGGCCGATCAGGTGCCAATGTCATCCTCGCAGATGAAGATTTCACCTTTGGCGGGCGGCTGAATTCTGAGACGTTTGGAATTTGCGAAGATACGGGCGCGGTTTGGGTCGCGGGTGCTGTCGCTGAATTGGCAAGTTTGCCAAACGTGCGCTTAATGGTGCGCACGACTGTGATTGGCGCGTTTGATCACGGGATTTACGGCGCGGTGGAACGTGTCAGCGACCACGTGGCCGTACCCGATGCCGGCAAACCGCGCCAGATTCTGTGGCGCATTTATGCCCATGGCACAGTGCTGGCAGCGGGCGCTATTGAACGCCCGATTGCGTTTGAAAACAACGACCGCCCTGGCATTATGTTGGGGTCTGCGATCCGCACCTATGCGAACCGCTACGGCGTCGCGGCCGACAGGCGAGTGGCAATTTTCACCAACAATGACGACGGCCACCGCACTGCCGCCGATCTGCACGCAAAGGGCGTTAAGATCGCGGCCGTTGTGGATGTGCGCGCGGATGCGCCCAAAAGTAGTGACTTCGAAGTTCTACATGGGCAAGTCGTAGATACCAAAGGGCGACTGGGATTGACCTTTGCGGATGTGAAGCTGGCCGATGGGACGACCCGCACGCTTGATATTGGCGCGCTTGGGGTGTCCGGCGGTTGGAACCCTAACGTCCATATGACCTGCCATCAGCGCGGCCGCCCGACGTGGAACGATGATCTGGCCGCGTTCGTACCAGGTGGCACCCTGCCCGACGGAATGATCGTTGCGGGGGCGGCCAACGGCGATATGTCCACCGCTGGTGCCCTGCGTGGCGGGGCACAGGCGGCGCACGCGGCTTTGGGACTGAAAGGGCGTTTGCCGAAACTGCCCTTAGCCGAAGATACCCCAGTAAACTTGACGCCGTTTTGGTACGTTGAAGGGTGCAGTCGCGCGTGGCTGGACCAACAGAACGACGTCACCGTGAAAGACGTGAAGCTTAGCCACCAAGAAGGGTTTCGATCTGTCGAACACCTGAAACGCTACACTACGCTGGGCATGGCAACCGATCAGGGCAAAACGTCCAATATGGGCGGGCTTGCGATTATGGCGGAACTGGCGGGCAAGACGATCCCGCAGGTTGGCACAACGATCTTCCGCCCCCCCTATACGCCCACCGCGATTGGTGTGCTTGCAGGGCGGCATCGTGGGCAGGATTTCCACCCCAAACGACTGACGCCAAGCCATACTTGGGCGGCAGAAAAAGGCGCGGTGTTTGTTGAGGTCGGCAATTGGATGCGGGCGCAATGGTTCCCCAAAGAGGGGGAGACCCATTGGCGTGAAAGTGTTGATCGTGAAGTTCTCGCGACACGCAATTCTGTCGGCGTGTGTGATGTCACGACATTGGGCAAGATTGATGTGCAAGGTGTGGACAGCGCCGCTTTCCTCAATAAGATTTATTGCAACGGGTTTGCAAAACTTGCCGTCGGCAAGGTCCGTTACGGGTTGATGTTGCGCGAAGACGGGATTGCGCTCGATGATGGCACGGCAGGGCGATTGGCGGAGGATCATTTCGTGGTCACCACAACAACCGCCAACGCCCTGCCCGTCTATCGCCATATGGAGTTCGTCCGCCAATGCCTATTTCCCGACATGGACGTGCAGCTAATTTCGACCACAGAAGCGTGGGCGCAATACGCCGTCGCGGGCCCGAACAGCCGGAAACTGCTGGAAAAGATTGTAGATCAGGACATCAGCAACGACGCCTTCCCGTTCATGGCCTGCGCCAATATCACCATCTGTGGTGGACTGCGCGCGCGACTGTTCCGTATTTCGTTCAGCGGTGAATTGGCGTTTGAAATAGCCGTGCCGACAGCCTACGGCGACGCGCTGATGCGAAAGGTAATGGACGCCGGCGCAGAGTTCGATGTGACCCCATATGGCACCGAAGCGCTTGGCGTAATGCGGATGGAAAAGGGGCATGCAACGGGCAATGAGTTGAACGGCACAACCAGCGCGCTGAACCTTGGAATGGGGCGCATGGTGTCTACCGCCAAGGACAGCATCGGATCTGTTTTGTCTCGGCGGGACGGAATGAACGCAGCAGATGCTTTGATGCAAGTGGGCATAAAGCCACTGGATTTAGGCGACCCCATGCCGGCAGGTGCGCACCTGATGAACGCCGACGGACCTGTCGATGCGGCACATGATCAGGGCTATGTGACGTCGGCGTGTTATTCGCCCAATCTTGGCCACGCAATTGGTCTGGCGTTCATCAAAGACGGGTCCAACCGGATTGGCGAACAGATGCGCCTGGTCAGCCCGCTGACGGGAGTCGACGTTGCGGTAGAAATTGTCAGCGCGCACTTTATTGACCCAAAGGGGGAGCGGCTTCGTGCATGATCTTCAAACCATCACCGCCCTTGGCGGGGCGACCCCGCGGGTTGATGTGTTCAACCACATTACAATCACAGAAAATGACGGCGTGGCTTTGGCGTCAGTTGCCACACGAATGGGCCACGAGGCTGCGTGCAGAAAGGTTCTGAAAAAGCTGCTTGGCGGCGTACCCGAAACCGGACGCGCGGTGCTGCATGACCCCGAAGCGGGTTTTTGCATGGGGCCAGATCAATGGCTGCTTGGTGCCCCGCGCACCACACATGAATTACTGGCCGATCAGCTCAAAACCTTGTTTGGCGACACCGCGTCTGTGACGGAACAATCCGGCGCGTGGGTTTGTTTTGATATCACTGGCCCCGCGATGCGTGACTTGTGCGAACGGCTTTGTGCTGTTCCTATTCGGCAGATGGTTGCGGGCGACGTGCGCCGAACGGTTATTCACCAGTTGGGATGTTTCGTGATCCGCCGCACGGCAGAAGATCACGTGCGCATTTTTGGCCCACGCGCGTCAGCTGTGACGTTGCATCACGCGCTGATGACGGCTGCTGCGTCAACCGCGTGACATGTGCAGTCTGCGCTAGCCCAACAGGCAAGCGCAGTGTTGTCGTGGTGACGTCCCAAAGGGTGATCGACGCCACGAATTTTCACCCTCAGCAGTCGTTTGGCAGGTGCCCGACTTTTACCAAAATCAGCGCGCCTTCGGATCCGGTAAATGGCGTGTGTTTGGAACCGTGAGGGCTGCGTATCCATGTACCCGCAGGGTAGTCGCCAAATTCATCACGAAACGTCCCCTCAAGTACAAAAATTTCTTCCCCGCCCCTATGGGTGTGGGGATTGAATTGGGTATCTGGTGCCCAGCGGACAAGTGCGACACTTTCGGTGCCATGGGCGTGCAGGGGCAGAACGCTTAGCCCAGCCACCATTCTTGGTCGGAACGCAGCTTTTGCGGTGTCGATCACCACGGGAGCCAGATCATCGGGCTGAAACTGATGCAGTTTGACCAAGATCGTGCAGCCATCATCACCCACGAAGGGTGAATGCGCTGTGCCGATCGGGTTTCGCACGTAGGTGCCTTTGGGGTATCTGCCATGTTCGTCGTTGAACGTGCCTTCTAGGACGATGAATTCTTCACCACCGTCATGGGAATGTTGTGAAAAACGCGAATTCGGGGCGTAGCGCACGATTGTTGTGGCCCGCGCAACTTCATCGCCGACGCGGTCCAGCATCATGCGATCCACGCCAGGCATGGGTGAGGCACGCCAGTTTTCATCACCAGGGCGGACGACCTCGCGCGTGAAAAAATCTGATCTAAGCTGCATGGTGTCCCCTGTAATATGGTCTGTTGACTGTAGTCTTGCGGCGGACGCAGGGCCAGACAAAGGTTGAATGCTCGCCCTGTTCACGCGACATTGTGAACGACGCGTCCTGCGACCAACGAAAGTGAAAAAAGCGAAAATGTCTGGCATTTCTAAAGCCTACGTCGGGGCGCTGATCCATGATGGTCAGACCCTGCATTCATCGCACGCGCTTGTGGCGGGATCGGACGGGTGTTTCAGCATCGTGCCGCTTGGCGCGGTGCCGGTCGGTTGCCCGACAGTTGCATTGAAGGGTGGTGTCATCACCGCCGGATTTATAGATTTGCAGGTCAATGGTGGTGGCGGCGTGATGTTTAACGACGATCAATCGATGGCAACGTTGCGCACTATTGCCGAGGCCCACGCGACAACCGGAACCGCGGCCATATTGCCCACCCTAATCACCGACACGCCAGCCCGCACGAGCGCAGCCATTGACGCCGTTGAACGGGCCATTGCCGAAGGGGTCAGCGGCGTTGCGGGCATCCATCTTGAAGGTCCGCACCTGTCCGTTGCCCGCAAAGGCGCGCATGATCCAAACCTGATCCGCCCGATGGATGATGAAGACCTGTCCGTTCTGCTCACGGCTGCGGATCGATTGGCGAACATACTGGTCACAGTCGCACCGGAGAACACGTCGCTCAAACAGATAAAAACACTGACGGACGCGGGAATAGTGGTGTCTTTGGGGCATACAGACGCCGATATGGGCACGTGCCACGCGGCGTTTGACGCAGGGGCGCGCTGTGTCACGCATCTGTTCAACGCGATGAGCCAACTCACAAGCCGCGAACCCGGATTGGTCGGGGCAACCCTGTCGCGGGGTGACGTTTATGCTAGCCTGATCGCGGATGCCATTCATGTCCACCCATCGACAATCAACGTGGCCTTGGTAGCTAAACCGCAATCGGATCGGATTTTTCTGGTGACCGATGCGATGGCGACGGCGGGGTCGATGATAGATCACTTCACCCTCAACGGGCGCGATGTTTTTCGTAAAGACAATCGCCTGAGGCTGGCGGATGGCACGTTAGCGGGCGCTGATTTGGCGATACCGCGTGCGGTGTCAGTGATGATGGATCTGGTTGGTGACGACATGGCGACGGCGTTGTCCCGCGCGACGTCAACCCCCGCAAGCCTGCTGCGCCAGCGCAGTGATTTTGGCCGTATTGCAAGCGGGTGCCGGAGTGTGATGTATTTTGGTTCTGATATGTCTGAGCCGACGGTATTTAAGGGGTGAGAGATCGCCCAACAAAAAAACTTAGCACGAAGGGAAGAGCAAATGGACCTCATACAACACTACATCAACGGGGCGTGGGTCGTGCCACTGAGCGATCAAACCTTCCCCGTCATGAATCCTGCCACAGAAACGCAAATCGGGTCGATAATTCTGGGCAATCAGGGCGACGTTGATCGCGCGGTGGCGGCAGCCAAGGCGGCATTTACAACGTTTTCTCGCACGTCAAAGGCTGAGCGTCTTGCCTTGCTCAAGCGGTTGCTGGTGGAAACGGAACTGCGCCTCGAAGACCTCGCGCAGGCAATGAGTGCTGAGATGGGCGCGCCTATCACTATGGCGCGCGACGATCAGGCGGGTGCTGCGGTGGGCCATTTACAAGGGTTTATTGCAGCGCTTGCAGCACAGGACCCGCGTGAGATACTGCCAAACGGCGACGTGCAACTACGCGAACCGATTGGTGTCTGCGGGCTGATTACGCCGTGGAATTGGCCGATGAACCAGATCGTGCTTAAGGTTATTCCAGCGTTGGCGACCGGTTGCACCTGCGTGTTGAAACCGTCTGAACACACGCCAATCTCGGCAGCAATCTACGCCAAGATTATCCACGCTGCGGGCTACCCTGCTGGCGTATTCAACCTTGTGCACGGCGATGGGCCGACCGTGGGAAGCGCGTTGTCGCGCCACGCAGACGTACAAATGATGTCATTCACCGGATCAACCCGCGCGGGAACTGCGGTGACCAAAGACGCCGCTGAAACCGTGAAACGGGTCACGCTGGAACTTGGCGGGAAGTCCCCCAACATCATCTTTGATGATTGTGACCTTGAAGACCGCGTCACCGCGTCAGTGCTGGAATGCATGTATAATACGGGACAATCATGCGATGCGCCGACCCGCTTGTTGGTGCAAAGTTCCTGCTACGATGACGTGGTGCAAATCGCCAAACGCGCAGCGTTGGGTCAAACGGTTGGCGATCCGACGCAGGTTGGCGATCACATCGGCCCGCTTTTTGACCGCATTCAGTTTGATCGGGTTCAGTGCATGATCCAAACCGGCATCACTGAGGGCGCGACGTTGTTGTGCGGCGGGCTCGGTAAGCCTGGTGGGTTTGACACTGGCTGGTTCGTCAAGCCGACGATCTTTGCGGACGTGCGCAATGACATGGCCATTGCCCAGCAGGAAATATTCGGCCCCGTGCTGGTGATCATCCCGTTTGACGACGAAGACGACGCAATCGCCATCGCCAATGATACGCCCTACGGTCTCGCGGCGTATCTGCAAACTGGTGATCATGCCCGCGCCGAACGCGTCGCCGCACAATTGCGCGCAGGCGCGGTGCACATCAACGGCGGTGGGTTCAACTATGGATCACCATTTGGTGGCTATAAGCAATCCGGCAACGGGCGCGAAGGCGGCGCGATGGGGTTGGAAGACTACCAAGAGGTCAAGACACTGCATTTAGGCTGATACGCTCGTCGGGCGCGGTTCTGCGCCCGACGATTGAGGCTCGGCCTAAAATTCGATTACGGCGCGAATAGATTTACCTTCGTGCATCAATTCGAACCCGTGGTTGATGTCTTCGAGCTTGAGTTTATGGGTGATCATCGGATCAATCTCAATCTTGCCGTCCATGTACCAATCGACGATTTTCGGCACATCCGTGCGTCCGGATGCGCCACCGAACGCGGTGCCGCGCCAGCTGCGCCCTGTCACCAGCTGGAACGGACGGGTTGAAATTTCTGCCCCAGCAGGTGCCACGCCAATGATAATACTTTCGCCCCAACCTTTGTGCGCGGCTTCCAGTGCGGTGCGCATGACATTCACGTTGCCCGTGGCATCAAACGTGTAATCCGCCCCGCCGCCAGTGAGTTCGACGAGATGCGCAACCAGATCGCCATCAACTTTGGACGGGTTCACGAAATCGGTCATGCCAAAATGCGTCGCCATTTCGATTTTGCCGTCGTTCAGATCAACACCGACAATTTGGTCAGCCCCCACTAGCCGCAGGCCTTGGATCACGTTCAACCCAATCCCGCCAAGGCCAAACACGATTGCCGTCGATCCGATTTCGACTTTGGCCGTATTGATCACCGCGCCAATCCCCGTCGTCACACCACAACCGATGTAGCAAATCTTGTCAAACGGTGCGTCTTTGCGCACTTTTGCAAGCGCAATTTCCGGCACAACCGTATGATTGGCGAAGGTCGAACAGCCCATGTAGTGATAGATCGGAGTGCCATCGAGCATGGAAAACCGCGTCGATCCGTCAGGCAGCAGGCCTGCGCCCTGCGTGCTGCGAATTTTCTGGCACAGGTTGGTCTTCGGGTTCAGACAGTAGTCACACTCACGACATTCTGGCGTATAAAGCGGGATAACGTGGTCGCCAACCTCAAGGCTAGTGACGCCTTCGCCAATCTCGATCACGACGCCAGCACCCTCGTGGCCAAGAATGGCTGGAAAGATGCCTTCAGGATCGTCGCCGGAACGGGTGAATTCGTCAGTGTGGCACAGGCCAGTGGCCTTGATTTCGACCAGAACCTCGCCGGCGCGAGGCCCCTCAAGGTTCACCTCCATGATCTCAAGCGGTTTTCCGGCGGCAACGGCGACAGCGGCTTTGGTGCGCATTTGGTATCTCCCAAGAAATGTCTGCTTTTGGCGGACTTCGTCCCCCCGTTCTAGTACAATCACATCAAATGAGAAGGGGATCGTCAATCGCCATCTGGAGCAGCGATTAGCCCTTCCCCACCAACATAACCGATATGCTTGCGCGATCTACGCCCGCTTGCGGCACTATTACGACTTACTAAAAGAGATCCAGCAGTCGGTTGTTTGATAGTCATACAGCGCGATGTTTGATGCGTTGCGTTGGACTTGGCAGCTGACTTTGGGGCGCGCGCCGAACACCTCAAATTGCTGCGGGCTTTAGGAAATGCCCACTGCAACGGTATCGGTTTCGCGAATAAGATCTGTGGCGGGGAAAATGCCGTCATAGTCGCGCGCGGTCACGCTGCCAAATAGGCCGAGCGTGTCGATGCTATCAAACCGTCGTCGTCTTGGACAAATCGACCATCTACACTGGTTACGTCGATAGAAGCTGTGTAGGCGCTGGTGTTTGTGCCCTCGTCGTAATCACCGTTGAGATCTCCATCCAGAATACCGTCAAAACCGACCTCGTATGTCATCTTGCCAAAAATGACTTGGCCGTCATCCCTAGCCCCGGCACAATTCGTGCGTACGCTGTTAAGCGCGACATAGCCACACATCGTTCCTGTATTTGGGAGCGCTTCGACTTCACTGGCGGTTAAAGCCTTCAAGCCTTCCGCCCGCTCCAGCAGGACGTTCCCCAAACGGACGGTGCCAATTCTGTCATCATCGACGTAGTCGGAGAAACAACCACTCAGCTAAGTCGCCAAGCCCAGTGCAACTGCTACTTTTAAATTTTCATGTCGTTCAATTTCCAATATCAAAAATAAGTGCAGCACAGTGTTGTGCCGGATCGAGTCGCTAAACCAGCATCAAATGGTAGCAGGAGCGACCGAACACCCAAATCTATACTTTCGACATGCCAACAACTTCCGTACGGATAATAGACAGGGTTGTCACGCATATTCTATTTACGCCTAGGCGACTGCAATCTTTGGATGAGCCCCGCGCTTATTTCCACGTTAAAGCAGCCCCATTGGAGACGCGTAAAATGGCCAATTTTATTATCGGGCCTGATGACTATCTTACGATTGCCGCCGCAATAGATGCGGCAAGCCAAGGCGATACGATTAGCCTGTCGTCCGGCTATAGTGATGAGACCGTAACCGTCACAAAGAACGATATTACCATCTTTGGGTCCTCGTCGTC
>Ga0307488_10000079_pt1 | contig 71774 bp, 60 predicted proteins | sample SB02metaG_FD_202248 | JGI IMG/M metagenome (GOLD analysis project Ga0307488, IMG submission 202248) | Sea-ice brine microbial communities from Beaufort Sea near Barrow, Alaska, United States - SB 0.2 | ecosystem: Environmental > Aquatic > Marine > Coastal | place: USA: Alaska | collected...
GGAACCGCATCGGGAATTGCGATGCACGAATATTGTTCCAAAAGTGCTTGACAACGAAACTCATCGTGGTATAATTTGATTATGGCAAAACGAGAACTAGATCAATTTGATTTGGAAGCAGAACGAGAAGGAAGTGCAATCCGATCGCATCGGGGCATTCCCGAAACTGCTTATGGTAAGGGTATCACCAAGCAACGTAACATGCACAATCGTGGTGCCGAAATTCAAACAACTAGAATTATAAAAAGAGGTGGTTGGATGTCATGACGAAAGAAATGATATCCGAACTAATCAAAGATTTATCTGAGTGCAGGTATCGTACTGATCTCCGAGATGCCGGTAGAATTCTGGATCTCATCCGAAGATCAGAAGAAGCACTGAGAAAAATTGAGGCAAACTATGAATAGAGAACCAACGATTTATGTTGCAGGTCCGATGCGTGGGTTTGAAAACTACAACTACCCAGCGTTCGATAGGTGTGCGAGGGTACTCCGCGAGCAAGGATGGGTAGTAATCAATCCTGCTGAATTGGACAGAGAACAAGGTAAACCGACATCACCCTCATATGACTTCGATCCAGAGAACTGCTACGAAGATCATGAGTTTATGCGGTCTGCTCTTCGTCGAGACATGGTTGCAATCTGTGATGATTGCACGGCAGTGTATATGATGAGTGGGTGGGAAAAGAGTAAGGGCGCAAAAGCAGAATTATCACTTGCAAAGGCACTGGGCCTTGATGTATACTACGAAGCACCTCTCCCCAAAGTAAGGAACGTAAAATGAATAACGATGAAAAGACTATGAAGAAGGTTCTGCCCCGCATGGTGGAAGAATGGATTGGTATGGAAGATGTTTGTTTTGTGACTGGTAAGATCATCGGTCGTGATGATCTCTCTCGATTTACTTACGAATTTGATGCGTGGGTATCGGAAGAAGGACAGCGGCAGATCGAAGAACGTGCTAGGGGCGAAGAACCCGACGCAGAATCAGAAATCATGTTCCGGGAATGGTACGCACAAGATGAGGCCAAGGCGGCAAACGAATCGAACGACGAATTCCGAAGGTGGCACAAGTGAGAGCGTTTAGTACTGTAGAACTGCTTGTTGTTATTTCTATCATTGCAATTTTGATTTCTATTCTTAACATTGCCGAAACGATGGATTCCCAGAAGGAAGAAATCAATAAGGCAAATTCTAAGGCGACTGCAACTCAAATGCTATGGATGGAACGCATGGATGATCCCAATCCTGTTCGCGGTATCTGGGAATGGGAAGATGAAAACGGCGACGTTTGGGTTATGTTCCGCGAGTCCACTCGCGTTCACAACATGGGGGACATTGTACTACCATGAGTAATGAAATTCATGATTTTGCTGGACCGTACCAGATTCATACTCACCCCGATCGTGATATTGTCTTTATCAAGAACGAAGGCATGAACGGTCTTGGTGGGGCGTATGATTACGACAGTCCTCGACTCCTTGAGATTGTTCATAAGAAGATTGCCGAACATGAAACGGCACTGATGAAGTGGAATGTTCTACTTGAAAGGATTAAAGATAATGGCTAATGTAATTGTAAACAATATTCAGATTAGTTTTGACCCCGATCAAACAAAAGTTGCACAGGAAATTTTTGATTCGTTCCATTCACTCGACGATCAATTTGCGTCGGCCGATCTTTCTACTCTCTATGAGAATCCCGAGAACACCCGAGGGTGGTGGGAAGAAAACATTGGTGCTAAGTGGGCGCGTATTCAGGACATGAGTCTGGATCCGGGGGAAATGATGATAAACATCGAGTCCGCATGGACCCATGTTGATCCGTTCGTCCATCGTCTCATGGAGATGTTTAATAACCAATGTACAATTCGTCACGAATGGGTAGACGAGTGGCCTACTGAGTTTGGGTATCGTGTATACGACCACGGTGTTTTTTCCGATGAGGAAGAATTCGTGTACACCGAAGAAGAGATCCACGAGGAATATAACAAGGCACACAAAACCACAGGCGAACCTACACAAGATGAGATGTGGGATTGGGTTTGGGACTGGTGCTACAGTAAGATCACTGAGCCTGCGGAACAATAGACCGCACCCAGTTACGGTAGTACTCGATACTGGCACACCCATTGTCGAGTATCTTTCCGTTGGTCAGTAGCCTGAAGTGCGTAACGATTCCGATTAGTTCGCCTTCCTCGGTATAGACTGGACCACCAGAGTCACCGTGAAACACGCTTGCGTTGATGGGTTGCATGTAAAGAATGTGTGGTTCTTTCATCAGTCTTCCATAGTATGTAAATACATCATCATCGGATACTTTGCGAGTACTAAACGAGTACCCGACAATTTTCAATGACTGGAAAGATGAAACTGTATCTTTAGGATCATCACCAAACAAATCTGTATGTGGAACCTCATTCGATTCTGATTGCAATACAAGTATTGCGATATCATGATCCACAGAGATGTCTTCTGTGATTGGGTGAATTAATATTCGACACACAGGAATGGTATCGCCGTCATACTCTTCCCAGATCAATTGTTCTTCGGCTGTTGCGACATGAGCAGCAGTCAAGACATGGGTTGGTGAGATAAGAACCCCAGTGCCAATAACAGTACCATTTTCTCTGGTAATACAACCCGCTGCTGGGTATGGATCATTTGATGTTGAGGGTATAGACCAGAAAGAAACCATTTGCTCAAGTACACGGTCTGTGACATCCGGTACTGGCGGTACTTCCCTGTTGTTCTCCGCAGGAGTGGAAACACAACTCCAGAGGACGGTGCATAGCAAAAAGGCTGATAGATACCACACCTTAGAGAATCGCATTACTTTATGTATACATTATATGGTCGAGAAAGGTTCAAAAAATGTTCGAACAACAATATGCAAATACAATGCTTTTAATTATGACCACTATGAATATGTTCCTTGGTGCGTTGATGATTTTTGAAGTTATTCCCGTAGAATACGGAATGTCTCTTGCATTCTTCGGAATGTTTGGTATGATATGGAAATGTAAGCGGGATCTCATGGGCAATGTTCGCCTCTGGGAGAATCCAAAGCAGTATCGTGAAAGGAAAAAGAATGAATTGTCTTGATTGTGGAAACCCCATTCATGGAGCTCGACTCGAAGCAGTTCCCGGTACAGAGTATTGCGTAAACTGTGCCGACAGGAATTCTACTCCCACCATCGCCCGTGTGATCTATAGTCACAAGTGCGACAGTGAACTCTTCATTGCAAAGGGTAAGGAGAATGTTCGTCGTCTCGCCCGTGAATGGGCCAGGGCGCGATGATTAAATCTTTACTACCAATTCTATTCACTACATCTGTCTTTGCACAGGAAGTTTGTCCTCCTCGTTACAATAATTTTACCTGCGACAAGTGGGAAAAAATCGAAGACAAAATTTGGTACAGGTCATGTACAAGTCAAATCTTAACCGACGAAGGTGAACTTAAGTTCAGTACAACACTGGAGACTTGGAAGGATAAATCCAATCCAAATTTCATCGACGTTGAGGGTGTTCTTACTATTAAACACCACCGATTCGGATGGGCATATTACAACTATGTCCACCGAAGTCAGATGTGTCCATTCCCTTTGACTCAGGTCAAGGGGAATATCTATTGGGATTGGGATACTGCCTATGAATGGTATGGTCAAAACTCAACGGACGAACAGTGGGATTTATACCAAGAGTCAAATGTAAATTTTGGTGGGATGCAATGGGCCACCGGGCCCGGATTCGGTCGGAGTGGAGATTTGTATTTTGGTTGTAGAAAGAAAGCTGGTCTAGTTTATAGTGGACCGACCCCATCATTCGCAACACGGGATATCGAATTTGACGATAGGTTGTGGCGGTTTCGTTTTCCGGAAGAAGAGAATGCTATTATTGATTTAGAACCACCACTATCGTTTGATCCCGATGATTCGGACAAGAATAATTTTGCGATGAACTTGCGAATTCGCATGAGTGGTAAGCATGTAATCAAAGCAGTAAACAGCGTGATGCTAGATGACGAGAACATAATTCAAATTCCAAACGTAGTACGAATTCGATTCCGTGCTAGGTTTGAACTAATTGATCCTGAGTTGTGTCCGGATCAACCAGAACCACCTGCGCCGGTCTTCGGTGACTCAAGTGGCGATGAAATTGTTGAATGATCGTGATCGCTATCAACATGTTTTTTTATAAATACAATTGGGTCGATTGATTGAATAAAAAGGAGACAATACAATGGCTACAACAACTACAACAACGGAACCGAAACCCGGTGTTAAGTCAACGGAATTTTGGGCAGCAATTGGCATTGGAGGGTTGCCCCTCGCAGAACAATTTGGTTTCTTTAAAAACTGGCCTATTACAGAGGGCGGAGAAATTGCAATGTGGGCTGTGGCGGGGGCCGTCATGTGCAGTTATATTTGGAGCAGAGCATGGGTGAAAGTAACGACGAACAAAGGAGAAGTAATTGATGAAATTACAAATGTATCAAAGCGCGACACTGGCCGTATCACTGTCGGTAGCAGCGCACGGACAAGTAAATGATTTAGACTGTCCTCCTCGGCTTATGCCGATGACGAGTGTGACCGTACCCGATACGGATAAACTCATTACGGTCTCTGAAATTCAGACAGATACCAGAACTATTATCGCATCATATGATACATTCATGCGAGATACGATTGGTGCATTTCCTATGGATGGGGAGATCGAATGGACCAACAACTCAGAACAGAAGAGAAGACTACGATACCGTCAGTCAATTCTTTTGGGTGAAGGTATCATGCCCATCATTCCTCCCGGATTTGAAGAGGTTTGCTGGGAACCATCAACCAGAAGACTCATTACGGTATACGAGCAAGTTCTCGATCCGGGTCAGAGTTTAACCACTCAAATTTTCTGGGAAATCATGACCAGATCGGAAGGACTTCTTGCAGATGTTAACAGCGATATGTGGGTTGATATGCAAGATCAGATGCTGGTTGTGGGAGCATTTGGAACTGATAATCCTCTGTATGATCTCGATCAGAGTGGTTTGGTCGATGGCGCAGATTTAGAAATCCTGCTAAACCAATGGTCTGAATCTTCGGATGACTCTCTTGATGAGGCAAACGCTGGTCCCGATCCGGATCCAGTGGATCCTCCAGTAGAAGTGGTCAATGGATCATTCAACGAGGCAGATCATATCTTCAAACTTACTTTCAATGAACAACCCAGTGATGCGAATAGGGGAGGGCATTGGATTGTCCCAAAAGCGGGTTGGCGGTTGATCTAATCAAAGGAGACTTCGGAGTCGCAGACGACTCCGGCTCTGGAGGTCAAGCCGCCATCTCGGTATCGACGTACGGGTATCAGTCAGTGAATTTAGATAATGATACAATGTCTGTTGATGAATGGGTCTCAGGAAATCCCAACGCAAAGTGGGTTATTGAGGTCTATCGAGATGGTGAGATGATTGGATCCGTTGCAACGGATTCTCAGAATGTTACGGGTAGGGCACAAGTACAACCACCTGATGGATCAAGGCAGTATGGCAACGGAATCTGGTGGGCTAATTTACTAAAACCCGATCAATTTCAGATTGGAGATCAGTGGGTGGTGTATGGGTGGAATGATATGAATCCAATTATCAACCAATATCCACCCGAGAGATTCGTTGATTTATAAATATTGTTGGGTCGGGCAGACTGCGAACTACGCCATTCAATAAGGCGCGTCACTTTTCTGTGTTTCATGGAACTGCCAAAAGGAATTTCGCTACCTTTCGACCGCATAGTGGAAACACCCCCGTTTCGGGGGTGTTTTCATCATCATCTCTTTACTTTTTTGAATACAGTTAACCTTGGTACTTTGGTCGCGTCCTTCAATTTGAAGAACTGACCAGTTGTATTTCTAGTTTCAGACGCAGCGGAAACTCCCGTTGGGAAAGTTATGCGTGTTTCGCCTGATGCACCACTGGTTTTTACTCTGTTTAATTTAATTCCTTGGTTTGGACCACTAACTCCCTCATAATCAATGTAGACTATGGATCTGAAGTTTAATTTTGGTCCACCGAAGACTGTCAGACTGGAATCATTCGTCTGAAATCGTATTTCATTGACTTTTACTTGATAATTACCATCTTTAATGTTGGTAGATTCGAATCCACCACTAAAACCAAATGTTCCGTTCTGATTATCCTTCTTTGTGTTCAGAGATGGAGTCACAGTTTGCTTCTCGAACGTGAATGATGCAATGTCAAGGGATACACCTTCGGTATCATTTATCTTATCGAGTGCATCTGACAAATTGGCATCGTTTGATTCTGGTAAAACCTTAAAAGAAGATCCCACTACTTGCAAATCTGCACTAAATCCACCGAAGACCACCTCTGTTTTCTCTTCGGCTTTACCAGAAACTACAAACTCTTCTAGGTTATTGTCATAGAAGGTAATTTTACCGTCAGTGTCCGACTCTAACTCTATTGCGAAGTTTGCAGTCGAGAATCCACGGTCCTTCGCTTCTTGTATTAACGGTTTGACATTGAAAGCAATTGGTTGATCTACGAAAACATTCTTTGGAATTGACTTTTCAACCGACGAAACTTCAAATCTTGTCATGTCGTAAGTATAATTATCAAATCCAGTTTGGTTTTTATCTAAAAGTTTAACTATTGCCTTACCACCCGTAAAATTACGGTCAACTTTATTGATCGTCAGTGTGAGGTAAGACTCAGAAGCTTTGTCAGATCCTGAAAACACTGTATTTCTAGGGGTTTCCAGCTCAAAATTAACAAACAGATTCATCACTCCCCCGACCTGTGGAGTACGAGACTGATTTCCACTTTTGTCGATGGATATGTGATCGGTTTCATCAAAGAAACCAGCAACATCAGCCCTACTAGCAAAGTAGAAACTTTTTCTATATGATCTCTTCGACGATCTAGATGTCAAACTCATGTACAGATTACCGTGAAGTTAAGGTCATCACCACATCTGGCGATTTCTAGTTTGTTTAAGTTATCAATTTCAACAAAGATTTCTTCTCCGACAGTGAGTAGGAATCCGAGTATAGTTGTGGTGTCAGCATTTGAACCTTCTGCGGGAGATGTAAACCCGACTCGCATACCACCAGTCGAGGTTCCGTCTTCGCACTTGATTCTAACACCCCTCTTGCAGACGAAACTATCGAGTGCAGGATTCGATCCAGTTAAGTCGAATGTCTTAACGTATCCAACAGCAGGCATTTCGATGTTTTGTATATCTGCCTGTACAGTTGTTACGTTTGCATTCGGGTTCGATCCCGGATCTGCTGCAAGAACTGATTTGAAGAAGTCCTTCAGTGATGCTAGGAATGGATCAGTTTCATCTCCACCAAGAAGACCCTTAACATCCCCGAGTGTTGATTCACTTGCAACATTGTCAGCAAGGGTCTCAATTTCTGATCTGATTAGTTCAGCAGTTGCACCTAATGCTCTTACTGTTCCCTGATAGACAGGTTCTTCGTAGTTGGCGGTGACTCCACCAGTGAATCCCATCAGCATAGTACCGATTGCACCATCTGTTGCTACGGTTCTTCTCGTTGGGTCTGCAACACCGATTGAGTGGTGTTCTGCGGTGATTCCGCCAATCCCAACCCCAATGTCTCCTGTTACAGAGGAAGCAAGGGTAGCACCCTTCTTGAGTTGGATGTATAGTGCAGATTCATTATCATTTGTAACACCAATGACTGCACCCGATTCAACGGAAGATATTCCAATTGAAGTGTTGGAGATTGTCAAGTTACCACTCAGGCTGAGTGGGTTGACAACGTGAGTCAGGAGGTGACCACCAGAAGATCCTACATGCTCGAACACATGACCTTCTGCTTGTGGGGTAGCATTTCCGCCAGCAGAGACACCCATGAGGAACACAGGTTGACCAACCGTTGGAGAGGTTACACCTGATCCAAATACCTTCACAGAGTCCTTGCTGTTGTGTGCGGTGAGTCCTCTGACATCAAGTCCACCGACCCCAACAGTAATTCCTACAGTGACACCACTTCCAAGACCGTTCCCACCAATACCAATGGTAACGCCCGTTGCTATACCTTGGATTGTGGCATGAACATCACCAGTCACTCCGAATGTAGCACCAGCCCTTGGTTGCACATAAAGTGCCCCAGCAGCAGCGTTGGTGACGCCCGCACTTACAATCGAATCAAGTGTTCCACCGTCTAGAGTGAGTCCCTTGTTGGTAATTTCTACCGATCCTGCTACATTTGGAAGTGTAACAACATCAACCGAAACTGGAGTTTCACATGTAATCCCGATTGGGTATGCGGATCCCGCAGTACCAGAAACAAACACAGGCAGAGCATCAACAGTGGATCCTTGGATCGGGACTGCGTTGTTCATTGCGTTGTTTATGGTTAGATCAGAAAGTGAACTAATGTCTGCTGTAACACTGAGTGAACTAAGTCCAGCAATATTGACATTTAATGAGTTGTTTGCAGTGCAAATACCCAGTGCGGTAAATGCACCTGTATTGTCAAACCCAAGAATAGTCTTAACGGAATCACCCGCACCAAACCCCTTGACTTTGACTGAATCCCTGTTCGTGGTCAGTCCACGAATGTCTAGGTTGTTTGCTGTGATGCCTACAGTCGCACCTGCAACGATACTGGCGATGTTGAAGTCACCACCAGATGCGAGTGTTGCAATAACGTCACCAGTGACAACGAGTGGAGTCATTCCAGTGAACCCTTGGACTGAAAGGGTTCCTCCGCCGATTTGGTCTACTGATGCAGACAGTGAACCAGAGACTGGGAAAACTACACCAGTTTTTGGTTGCACATAGAGTGCAGCTGTGTTTTCGTTCGTGACACCTACCGTAGAACCGGAGAGAGTGGCGGTAAGTGATCCTTCGATCGGAAGTGGAGCATCCATTGTAATTGAAATTGGATACCCAGAACTAGCACCTTGAATTTGTAGGGAATTTGCCCCACTAAGACCATCAACTAGATTTACCGAAACATTTCCTGCACCAGACAAACCACGGACGTTTACGTCCATGGCGTGGTTGCCAGAAAATGGAGTAGAAGTTATTGCTTCTCCTGATCCACTCTGGTATAATCGTGACGGAACAGGCGAACTGTTAACGTCTTGTCCATCACCAACTCTGGTGAATTCGTCAGAAGGACCGAATCCAAGTTTGAATAATTGGTGATGTTGGTCGTTTACAAAATCAGTGCCTATTGTAGCACCAATGTTGTCTCCAGTACCAGTATTAATAATTAGATTTGCATCGGAATCAAATGCCATTTTTTCTCTCCAGAAGGTTTCTAAATATGTATATGTTGAAAGGACTCTCGATATGCTAGAAGACTTACCTAAGCAATTTTCATCTCATGTAATCAGTATCGTAAAGAAAAACGGTGGTCATTACATGGAAGCAGTTATAGAATCCTGCGAAGTGTTTAACATCGAACCACAAGTAGCAGGCAAGTTTTTGGACAAACCAATCGTCGAAAAGATTCAAGCAGAAGGGGAAGCCATGAATCTTCTTCCACGATCACAAAAACTTCCATTTTCCCCTTGACAGACCCAATAAATATTGTATAATAAACACATCGCAGTACACATCGTACACAATCACATACCTCGTATACAAAGGAGAATATCATGAGTTTCAGCGATATGAAGAAGAAGATGAGTCAGGTCGATCGTCTTACAGAAGAGATCAACAAGACCCAGAACAAGTCAGAGTCCTACAAGGACGATCGTTTTTGGAAGCCCGAAGTTGACAAGGCAGGGAACGGTTACGCCGTAATTCGCTTCCTCCCCGCAGCAGAGGGTGACGACGTTCCGTGGGCGCGTGTGTTTTCACACGGATTCCAAGGCAAGGGTGGTTGGTTCATTGAGAACTGTCCTACCACGATTGGAAAGAAGTGTCCTGTTTGTGAAGCAAACAACGAACTGTGGAACAGTGGAGTCGAGGATGATAAGAACATCGCTCGGGATCGCAAGCGCAAGTTGTCGTACATCTCTAATATCATTGTTATGAGTGATCCTGCTAACCCGCAGAATGAGGGTAAGGTGTTCCTCTACAAGTATGGCAAGAAGATTTTTGATAAGATCACTGAGTCCATGCAGCCTGAGTTTCAGGATGAAACTCCCATCAATCCGTTTGATTTCTGGGAAGGTGCGAACTTCAAGTTGAAGATTCGTAAGGTCGCTGGTTACACCAACTACGACAAGTCAGAGTTTGAGTCTATCTCTGCTCTGTACGAGGGCAAGGATTCTCTCCTTGAACCTCTCTGGAAGAGTCAGTATGCTCTCTCTGAGTTTACCGACGCTTCCAACTTCAAGGACTATAACGATCTGGCAACCAAGCTGGATTCGGTCCTTGGAGACAATCCGAAGGAGACTCACTACGAGTCGAAGTCGGCAGAGGACGTTGCTCCGAAGGATTCGGACTTCTCTCCCAAGTTCAACCGAACGACGGAAGAGTCTAGTTCTTCGAGTACAGAATCTACGACGGACATCGAGGAGCAGGACGCTATGTCCTACTTCGAGAAGCTCGCTAGTGAGGACTGATTGAATAATCAGTTAAGATGATTGAGAAAGGTCCGGGGTAAAACCCGGACCTTTTTTCATGCACCTTGGAACGCTTCGACTGATGGGTCTGGGCGGGTAGGTCTACTTGATTGTGGTGTGGGTGGTGTTGATTGTGTGACGTTGGTCACAGTAGAAGGAGCGTTGACAACATTTGTCGATCCACCGCTCTCGGTCGTCCTTGGTTCAACAGCGTTTCCATTTGATGCAGTTTGCATCGGTGTTAGATTCGCAGTAACCACACCACTGGATTCAAAATCTGATGTATCATATGACAGTTCGTAATTTCCAGAAGAAACGGCTTCGGGTGGTAGTTTGTACAAAGCGTTTCTTTTCGCTATGGACATGGCATTTCCACCGCGGCCCTGCATTGATCTAGACGCAGCAGAAATTCTTTCTCCTGCTGTTGCTACCACCTGACCAGCAGAAGATAGTTGCGAACTTGCTTGCGGAGAATCCACTGGTTCGAGAGCTCTTGCACCTTCAGCAAATTCTCGTAAGGTCGCATCTGGTATTGCCTTCAGACCAGCCTTCTTGTTTTGATTGTTCAGTTTTTTCAGACTTGCATATAGACCATCTTTATTTGCAGCAACAAATTCTGGGTCCGATGCAGCAAACCTGAGTGCTTTCTCTGAGTCACCTTGCATGAGTGCTGATCGAGCTGTTCTCATTGCCATCTTTGCCGTGGTCATCGGATCTGATGTATCTGCTGATATTCTTGCAGATGAAGCATTGAATTCTGTATCTGCTGCTGTACCTGATTGTGCTTCTGCTGTGGTTGTTCCTAACAATCCACCAAGAAGGAGAACATCGTTGAATTCATCTTCACCGAAGATCGCACTGCCTAGTTTGTTCAGTCCGTAACCGGCCGCACCACCGATAGCAGCAGCACCGGCGATCATACCTGCAACTGCGAGTGGAGCGGATGCAAACGCGGTTCCTACTGTCATTGCTCCTAGCTTAGCAGCACCGGCGGCCGCACCACCTATTCCTGCGGCAGCTGCACCTGCTGCTTTTGCTCCACCTGCGGCAGCTGCACCTGCTGCTTTTGCTCCACCTGCAACTGTAGCGGCAATTCCCTTACCAGCAACGGCGAGAAGTGCTTTGGTTTTTGTTAGTGCTGCACCCAACACCGTCCCCCCGAGGGCAGAGAGACCACCAGCGTCAACATCAACATCAACTCCGCCCCCTCCTCCACCACCACCGGAAGCAGAAGCAGCAGTTGCAGCTCCACCCACAGACTCCGCCACCTCTTGTAACATTCTATCGCGTTCTGAAGCTTCAACTTTTGCTAGGTTCGCAGCATTTTTTGCTTCTTCTGCTTGAGTCTGAAGATGCTTGAGCATCTCTTCAAGTGCGAGTGCCGATCGTAAATTATACTCTTCTAGTTTTTCTAGATGAATAGTCTGTTGTGTGGCTTGTTGTTGCGTGACTTCTACGTCATCTGCGACCTCTTGGTCACCGTTAGGAACCACTGAATCAGCAGGAGTTGTGAGGTCTGATTCTTCTTCATCTCGGGGACGACGACCTGAAAGTTTCTGGAACCCCTTGAGTGCGAGGTCAAGTGGAAGTTTTGCTCCAAACCCAGCGGCACCAAGTAAACCTCTTTTTCTACCAGCAAAGGATTCGCCGACTGCTGGCATTAGAGTACCGATATCTCTCCTGAATATATTACCAATTCCGCGAGTAGATGCTGATATCGGCATCTGTTCTCTTTGTTCTTTGAGTTTTTCGGTGAATGCTTGCGTTCTACCTGCATCAGAGAATGACGGTAGTAGAGTTCTATCTCTGAGATTAAATGCACCGGGTGTAGATTCCGAACCACGATTGGTAATTGCCTTTTTTGCTCGACCCAATACACTTATACCAGCAATACCAAGCAAAAGAGAGTTTGTTTTCTCTTGCGTCTGTAGCATTTTCTTTAAAACTTCTGCTTGTTCTTTATCAGTTGCCATTCTTCTCTTCTTTTTCTCTTAAGTGTTTGATGAGCAAACTAACGTATATTTCTCTTTCGTATGGAATCATGTTTTCAATTTCAGTCAATGAAAAATTATGGTGTTTCATCAAGTTGAAATTCAGTGTATAGTAGTTATTGATGTCGTTATATGACATCATGCTACGAAAAAATTTGCCATACCCTCCAGTTTGATCGAACCTTTCTCTTTGCACTTCGGACAAACCACCGACTCTTCGATTTTGCACATCGGTAGGTCCAAAAAGAACTCTATAAGTTTAGATATTGCTTTTCCGGGGAGGGAATCAATAAATTCTTGAACTTCTTCTTTGGACAAATCCTTTGTGTCGTGTGATTCTTCTCCCACGAAAATTTTCTCGATGCAATCGTTGGCATATTCCATCACTCTTTCTTCAACGCCCATTCCTGCGGTTCTATTTTCATCCTGTTGTGACGGATATCGCATTTTGAACGAAATTTCGTCGTCTAATTTGATGTCCGTCGATTTTTTGATGTTTTCTACCTTGATGTTGTTCAAATCTACCGATGTTTCGAATTTCATTGAACAGGATGGGCATGTATAGATGTAATCTATGGTTTCTCCAACACTGACCTTCCTTAATTCAGTGAACAAATACTCCATATCGAACATTGGTAACTTGTAAGAGTCAACTTTTCCTTCTGTGCAGTTATTAATCACTTGTCGGATGATATCATTGATGTCTTTTACCGAATTGTTGTCCTGATTAATCAACAGGAGGAGTTTTTCTTCTTTTACAGTGAACGGTCTTATCTGAATAGACTTCCCACTGGGCAATTTAACTCTACTTAACGGTAATTCAATTTTAGGTAAACCCATTATGTAACCTTTCTATTTCCATTATCTTCTTGATGTAATATAATGCCATTTTCTGAATGACAAAGCGAGGGTAAATTCTGCGGCGTTGCTTTTGGTTGCTTGATTTAGATCAATTTGCGACATTGTTTTCGGCCAAACGTCTTCCACGACAAAAACTATCGGTGCGGCGTCGGTTTCACCGTCCCCTGTCGAAACCACGGGAGTTATCAGCATTCTTGTTGCGTAACGATCGTAGTAATTTACGTTTGAAGTGGTTTCGCCGACGATTTCGTTCATCCAGTTCATAAACCACCTGTAAACAAAGAAATCCTGCGACAAAAGACAACGGAGACTAACATCACCGGAGTAACTTACACCAGTTGGGATTTCTCTCTCTGGTCCGTAAATTCTTAGTGGTGTACTTTCTATGTTTTTTCCGGGAATGTTCACGGATTGTGCAAAAAAGTCTAGTTTTCTCTCAAACACTGCACCACCGCCACCGAAACGCTCAAATCTTACATGAAATGCGTTTGGGGTATACACTCCATGAAAAGTTCCGGGTATGTTTACGAACTCTTCAACTGCTGTTTGCAGATCCTCTCTCCGTCCACCCTGTTCCTGTACAGTTTCAGAGGTCGGAAGCACATCACGCACATCGACAGCGGAAGTTCTTCGTATGTTGTACCGTCCGATTGCGTTTTCTCTTGAGTTAGACATTATCCTGCTTTCTTCTTATGTCTCCCCATACAGATTCTCTGGAGAGTTTTCTGAATCTTTCTAGTGGCATCCTCGATGCGGTTACCCAGTCTTCTGGTCCAATACTCATGATATTAATCGAACTGATTCGTTGATCGAAGTACGATCGGTAGCAGGGTTTGACGATTCTAGAACCCTCTTTACTATTTAGATATCCAAAATCAATACCTTTGAAAGATTCTTTGATTGCTGGATTATAATTCTTCAAAATTTTTGCCATCAGCATCATTCTCTGCCTCGGTGGCACCATGTGTAAATTAACTCCAGCAAATTTAGTAGCCGTGACTCCAGTGACCAGAACCATAGGAAAGGTGTCGTAGTAATTTAGTTTTTGTTTCGTCACTGGGTTGTAAGAAAACAAATACATCGAACCAACAGACTTCACTTGGTCTCTTCGTTGAAACTCAATCCCACCCGATTCCGGTCTGGGTCTTTCCAACCCTCGTATGAGAGATTCAGTCCAAAGTGAAGCAGCAGTAGCAAAAACCTTTTCGGTTTGTTCAACCTCTTCCTCTTCTTCTTTTAGATCAACTAATCCACTGAGAAGAGCGTTCTTTTCTCTTTGTGATATCTCGTCTTTTTTACGAACATAATTTGCATATGCGTTGACAGATTCTTGATGAAGAATAGTCAGTTCGTATTTTGTTCTCGTTGGGTCTTCAATTGTTCCCATTGGGGAAAAGAACCTCCTCTGTGAAAATCTTAAATGTCCATCCTCTATTCTCAGCAAACTCGGTTGCAGATTTCCATTTCGCTTGGTTTACGGCATACGTTTTTACTTCGTATAGATACCTTCTAGATACTCTAGATTTTTTCACGGGTTCTTTCGTTTGCTTCTTCGGTTTGATCTCAATCAGTTGTGTTTCCTTAAATCCACGCTTGTTGATTGTCTCAACAATGAAGTCAACAAAGTATCGGTGCATTTTGCCATCGACTGGTGATTTGTAAGGTACAACTATTGTCTCTGATCCCCACCTGAGAACACTTTCTTTAGTGTCACAGAAGACCATAAACTTTTTTTCCCACATGCTGCGATAAGTTATCTTTGTTGGATCGGCAACATACTTACTGGGATTTTTTGGAATGTATCTTCCTTTATAAGCCATACATAAGTATGTATCAAAGTAGGAGAAAAAATGTCAGACCAAACTCCAGATAGATCAGCACCCGATGGTTTTTTCGACACACTGTCAGAGACCTTTGACGCGATCAGCGACGGTGATCGTTCCAACATCAGAGATGTGGATCGCAGGACCGGAGTCACGATACTCGCTGGGAACGTCGTATCCAACAATCTAGTCGGTGGTGCGGCGATCAATCAAAATGCACTTGAGGTAGCAAACCCCGAACTGGAACTTCTTCTGGGCAACCCCGCCGAGAGTGAATCTGTTTTATCGTATCCACAAAACATTTTTCAAGATGATGTGAACCATATGATTCTTTTCCAGATGTTTGAAAAGGAAGACGAAAGTGAAAGACTTTTAAAAAGAACAGTTGAACGATCTGGTGCTGATGACTTACAGGAATATTTTGAAGAAGAAATACTAGAAAAAAGACAAGAGTTCGTCTCCGATCTCGGGGCGACCGTAGATGTGTATCAGGCAAGATTTAACCAATCCGATTTTTCTGGTTATGGTGGTCTTGGTGGAATGCCTAAAGTTGGTGGTTTGGATCAAGATGAACTTCAGAGAGTCCAAAACGAGTACGGAGTAAAGGCTTCTTTATACAAGCAATATGGGGAAACGAATCTTGCGAAGTTCGGTCGAGTGGGGTATAATCCAACCCAACCAACCGAGTATAAATTCGGTGGATCTCGACGCGGGAACAATGCAGGCAGACCATCTAGTCGGCCGAGTGATTACAAGGCGAACTTCAGACCTCCGTTTATAAACAGAGGGTTAACTGAAACTCCGAAGTACAAGGCAAAGCAAAACATGTTCCTGTACATGCCACAAACTCTGAACGAGACTAACCTGCAAAGTTATGATACACCCGAATTACTTCTTGCAAAATTTGCTTCAGAAACACTGAAGAATACTTTAAGTGCTGGTGGTGTCATTGATGGTGCAAGTGAATTTATCAACGCACTAAAACAGAACGTAAGCATCGGCACAAGAATAGGTGCCCAGGCGATCGACAGTCTTGCAAATGTGCTTGGACTACCTCTGAATGCAGAGTCAGTTCTCACGCAACTTAGAGGCAAAGCACTTAACCCACGACGAGAACAGACCTACCAATCTCCAGAATTTAGAACATTCAGTTACGTCTTTGAACTGTATCCAAAATCAAGAGCAGAGACGGACATGATAAATTCCATGATTCGATTATTTAAATATCACTCCTACCCAGATTTGGATTCTACAGGAAACCTCTTTATAACACCTGCTCTATTCAGGATTCGATATCTCTACAAATCAAGTGGAGCGTTGGTAGAAAACATTTGGTTGAACAGAACTAAAGACTGTGTTCTCACTGAAGTCAACGTGGATTATACAGCACCCGGAAAATTCACAACCCATGTAGATGGTTCTCCGGTCGGAATTAAGTTATCACTGTCATTCAAAGAAACTACAGTGGTGACCAAAGAAGATGTATTGGAGGGTGCTTGATGTTATTCAGTAATTTCCCCCTAATTGAATACCCATTTGTATCAGATAAAAAACTCAGAACAAAGTTAGCAACCGATGTTCTCGTGCGACTGGGATACAGTGAGGAACTAAAAAACAACGAGCAGATTTTTAGTTACTATAGGGTCCGCGAAGGAGAGACCCCTGAGATCATCGCAGACAAGCTCTACGGGACTCCAGAGTATCATTGGACCATTCTACTGTTCAATGATGTAATTGATCCTTATTACGGTTGGAATTTGCAAAGTTCTACTTTCGACAATTACATGCGAGAGAACTACCCCGGAACTTCTCTTTACCTTTCATCAATAGATGACGACAATGCGACTCTAGTTTCAACTGGATTCTCTGTCGATCAGACAATCTACAAAACAGATGGTACGTTGCAGAACAACAACACATACCTCGGTGTAGAAAACACCAGAGCCGTTGTGTATGAATGGAATCCTACTTTCTGTGAATTGGTGGTGGACCAGAATGAGTCTACTTTCCGACCCGGTGATCTCATTTCAACTGTCAATAGCACAGGGACTGCTGTGATTGCAAGGGTCAATCGTGTTCAGTCTAAGCAAGATGCGTTACACCACTTCGAGAAAACATTTACCTCTGGATCATCTGGGCCAACAGGCGAAGCAATTTATATCAACCCACTGTCAGAAGCATCAGGTCTGTCCGCAGGCGAAAACCAAGTGATTGGGAGTACTGTCGGGTTCAATGGAAACGTCACACTTGCTGACACGTTCATTGGTGTGTACAGTGGAGTCACAGGTGCGGTCCAGAAGAATAATTTTGCAGTATCCAACCGAAAGTATGAATTAGACAAGACAATGGAGACTGCGAGAATCAAACTGATACGACCCAAGTACATAAAGCAACTACCCAAGAATATTAAAGAATTGATAGATGCCTGAAACAGAGACATATACCGACATCGGTGATTATAAGTTAGGTGTGATGCAGTTGGTCAACTCGGCTGGTGGTGTTGTGCCACTCAACGACTACTTCGTTCAATTTTCTTTAAGTGAAGACTTGTTCAGAAACTTTCTCACCGCAACAATGGTGATTACCGATGTAAACAACCTACCGGGTGTATTTCCAATCATCGGCAACGAGCAACTCTTGATTAGTTTCAAAACACCAAAATTTGCCGACCGTGAAATCACACTGAACATGGCATGTGTGAATTACCGAGAAAAGGAAGTGGGCGAAAACTCGAAGACTCAGGGGTATGAGTTGACGTTTGTGTCTAATTCGTATCTTGATGGTATAAACAAGAAAATATCAAAAGCATTCGAGGGGCGGGTCTCGGATATTGTCGATCAGGTGATTCAGGAAAATATTGATGATCCTCGATCTGTTGAAATATCACAGACAGACGGTAAGTTCAAATTTGTGATGCCGTTCACCAGTCCATACGAGACAATAAATTTCTTGAAGAGGAAAGCATCTGCATCACGCAAAGAATTTACCGACTCTTCGTTTATGTTTTACGAAACCTCTGACGGATTGAATTTTAAAAGTCTACACGAAATCAAAAACCAACCGCCGATCACAGAACTGAACTATTATCCTAAAAACACTAGCATGGCCGGTGTGGATGAACGAAGATTTAACTCAGGTGAACTCATGGAGTTCCCGAGGACGTTCAACAGAATTCTTGAGATGAATGGTTCGATGTATAGTGGTGCGATTACCAAATACGATTTGACTAGCAAGCAAATAGAGAGTAAGATAGTAAGTGTCGAAGACCTTGATGTAGAGTCAAATCGACTCAACGCAGAAACACTTTCACCAAAAGAGATCAAGTATTTCAGAAAGGGTATTCTCTCACACAGCGTGGTAAATCATCAAGCATTTACACAGAATAACATTCAAGACAATCGTAAAATTTTTGACTTGTTTTTAAATCGAAACATTGATATACTTAGAAGCAAATCACTGACGGTAACTCTGGTCGTTCCGGGGAACAGTGATTTGAGTGTGGGTCAAGTCGTATACTTTGATGTTCCCAAAATACAAGTTGAAAGTGAAACCGAATCTGCGTCGGATCCGGTTGCAAGTGGGAAATACATATTATCAAAGGTTGAGCATGTGTTGCTCAAGAATGACTACACTTGTTATATCGAATTAATCAAAGACAGCGTAATAGAATCTTTGATTAGTGCTACATGATGGAGAAAAAACATGGATGCAAAATGGCAAGACAGAATCACCAAAGCGGATTTCTACTATGACGAGGAGGCCCTGAGAGAATGGAAACTCTGGGCGGAAAAGTGGGCATCACGCAACTGGCATGATCCAAAAGGATGATAAATGCACAAGAGAGAAGGGGAAGATGGGTTTATCTGGTGGCACGGGGTTGTAGAGGATATTGATGATCCTCTGCGCCTTGGTAGATGTCGCGTCCGATGTATCGGATTCCACACGGCACAAAAGTCACAAATAAAAACAGAAGACTTGCCTTGGGCAACTCCTCTTCAATCAGCAATTAGTGCAGCGGTAAGTCAAATAGGATTTTCACCGACTGGACTTCTCCAAGGATCACATGTGTTTGGTTTCTTCCGTGATGGAACGGAAGCCCAGATGCCTGTGATCCTTGGTTCTTTTGCTGGTATACCAGAAGAAAAACTACCGGCCGACTCTGGATTCTCAGACCCAGACGGAAAATATCCGTTGGATGAAACTCTAGGCGAATCAGATGTTTCTAGATTGGCAAGAGGAGAGAAAACAGAAGAGACGATTGTACAGGCAAAAAAAGATAACACAACCAAAGGTGTCTCGCAAGCAGGCGGTGGATCATGGGATGAACCAGAAACTCCATACGCCACCAAATATCCATTCAATAAAGTTTTCCAAACTACGAGTGGTCACATTTGCGAATTTGACGACACCGAAGGTAAAGAAAGAATACACTTATACCATAAGTCAGGAACATTTTTCGAACTCCATCCAGACGGATCCATTGTTCAAAAAGTGACTAAAGACCGATACCAAATTATACTTGGTGATGATTATGTAAACGTGAAGGGTAACGTCGCGGTCACCATCGAGGGAGATGCTTCGATAAAGGTAGAAGGGGATACTAAAGTGGAGTCAACTGGAACCATAGATGTCCAGTGCGACTCTTCTATTACCGTGAAAGCAAACGAACAAATATCAATGGACGCCCCAATCATTACTCTTAACGCAGCAAATCAAATCAATGGAACTGCTGGTGCAGTCGCCATCTCTGGCGGAGCATCTACTTTGGATCTAAATAATGGTGGACTTCGTATGAACGCACCTAGTATTGATCTCAACTAATGGCAGACCCAAAAAGATATACAGCACCCCCGTTACCCAATGATGAATTCACCGGCCAGCAATCCGATCTGGTCGATGGTCTCTCATTGTCACAGGTATCAAAGTATATTAATCCAGATGGACTGTCAAGTCTAGATGATCCGACACAAGGACCACAGGGATTCCCTGGCCCACAAGGACCATCAGGACCAGCAGGACCAGCAGGAGAACAAGGTCCAGCAGGCGAACGCGGCGAGAACGGTGAGCAGGGAGAACAAGGTCCAGCAGGCGAACGCGGCGAGGACGGACTGCCGGGTAGTAATGGACAAGACGGACAAGACGGACAAGACGGACAATCTGGTACTGTTGGTGCGTTTAGTGACGGAACTACCATTGTATCAGGAGGAAATACTCTCTCGATCAAGGGTGGAACTGGGACCACTGTTATAGTTACAACTTCCGTTTCATCTGGTCCGACATTTGAAATAGGAGAAACTGGATGGACTCGCGGCGGAGAAGTTTTTCCTGAAGCAGTAGGTGGAATCGCAGCAGGTACATCCTTTCCAACCGGAACAGGGTTAGAAACAATTCTACAGGCTTTATTGTATCCATATCAGAGTGTTTCATTTTCTGATTTCGACATCGGTCTATCTTCCGGGCCCTATGAGATAGGACAGACTGCGGGCGATCAGACAGTCAATGCAACGTGGACAACTTCAGGACCAAATGCAAACTGGACTGCTGGTTCCCTTTCGATATCTGGAAATGAAAGCGTGGGAACGATTGCAAGTAGCATGGATTTTGATGATACACCAAAAAGTATCAGTCACGGTCCTTACATGTTTACTACAGAAAAAACTTTGACATTCACGCTCTCGGGTGGTCAGTCAGAAGGAAGTAACGCAACAAAAACAGACACAATGAACTGGAGACTTAGATACTTAAGCGGTAAAACTGGATCTGGGTTCAACGGAACTGGGATGACTTCTCAAGGGTTCACCGAAACTCTATCACGAACTTCACCCAATAATTTTTCGGTTACCTTTGGTGCGACTTCTCCTGCAAACAAGGGGTATTTTGTAATACCCTCAAGTGAATACTCCGGGTCGTTGACATTTACTGATACATCAACAAACTTAACTTTCCCATTCAATAAAGCTGTTTCAGACTACACACATAGAAATTTACATGGTATAGATGTAGATTACGATATTTACGAATCTCAAAACAGTTTCGGCGGTGAAGTCACGGTAAGGGTTAACACATAATGGCGACTATTACAGGAGGAGTTCCATTTGGTGGTTTTGTATCCCCGACTGATTCGGGGGACGCATATCCTGTAACCAATCCGAAGTTCGGATTAGGTAGTCTCCGCACAGTAGAAGACACAACAGCCAGAAATGCCATTTCTGATCTACGAAGAGAACAGGGAATGATGGTGTTCTCGATTGCCGATCAGAAGCACTACCAATTAAAGGGTGGAACTGCAAACGGAAACTGGCAAGAGTTTACGGTTGGTGGTGCAAGTGCCGAATTTGGAATAACAGGAGACTTCGGTACGGGATTCACACTACAACCACAAGAAGTTTTGGGGTTCAGTGGAGATACCACAATCGAAGTCATTATAAATAACACTGCAAGAACCATACATATTCGAGGAAACACTGCTTCGACTTTGAGCGAAACAGAACAAACTTTAGTTACAAACTCTTTTATGACAGAAAATACTTTAATGAGAACATCAACAGAAAATTTTAGAAATAGAATGGGAGTCAGTCTAGATATGAATACAAATGATATTGTCTCGGGACTGATCGACGGAGGAGGATTCTAATATGTCAGAAGAAACAACACGCAACAATAAAATTATTATTCGAAAATCTAGAGTAACCACTTTCCCATCTAGTGGACTATCCGCAGGTGAATTTGCCTTTTCTTATCCCACAGGTGCTTTGTATCTTGGTAGCAGTGGTGGAACTGGCGTAGTAGATGCAGGTGGACCTAGATTGAACTCCACATTTGCTAATGTATTTCCCGGATATAGCATTCTAAACACTTCGATCGCCGCGACGGCCATCGCGGGGACGGGGAAAGCGGGTGTAGAACCCACTGGTGGTACTCTTGGTATCACTATGGCTGCTGGTATGCAGTTACAGAAATCACCGGCCGCCGCGACGAACAACCTAGAAATTGCAACCACTGCCTATGTCACAGCCGCAGTCGCTGGTGCAGAAGGTGGTGTATCGAGTCTCACAGGTATCACTGGTGCGATTTCTCTCATCTCAGGAAAGTCTATTGGTATCACAACTGCATCTGCTGCGGGTGGTATTGATCCTCACATTACACTTACCGGATTGACTGCCTCATACAGTGCCGATATTCAGGGTGTTGCCAGTTATAATGTGAATAACTTTAGTCTTGCTGACAATGGTATGGTGAGTATCAAAAACGAGGGTGTTGCGAATGCTAAACTAGAAAACCCTCAAATCCCGATCGAGATTAATTCACAAAACCACGGTGGCGTAGCAGCAGCAAAAGTAAATACTGGATTGACTCTTGGTTCGGGACTTACTTTTGAAGGGACATCCAACCAAGTCAAAATTACTAGCACCCAATCTGATGATGGAATTAGATTAAATTGGAGTTTACCTGCTACTGTAAACCTTACTAACGGTATCACGGCACCAAACATTGATACCACACTTGCTACTGTAACAGACTTAAACGTAAGTGCAGGTGTCACTATCGGTGGAGACCTGACAGTTAATGGTACTTTGACTACAATTTCTACTACAAACTTAGAAATTGAAGATGTATTCCTTGAACTGGCAAATGATGGTTCGAATGGCGACAATGACTATGGATTCTTTCAGCAAATTGGTGCTTCGCTTCACACGGGTCTTGCTTATGACTCATCTACAAGTAGATACTACTTGTTCGAAAGTGATTCTTTTAATGGAACTGATGCAATTGTTACCACGGAACACGCTGGTAACATGGCTGAGTTTAGAGCGAAATTGAATGGATCTCTGATTGACGGCGGTGGATTCTGATTCTTTATATAATGGAATTGTGATGTGGCTAGAAACAATAAATTAACAGTAAGAAGATCATCCTCAGCTGGAGCGACCTGTGCATCGGGTCTCTCTGCCGGGGAAATCGCATTCAATACAAATGATGGTATCATGTTCGTCGGAACAAGTGATACCAATCCCCACGCAATTGTCTCAGCAAAATTTCCTGCTATCTCCGGTGTAACCGCCGGTGGTGGTCAGGTTGTACCTACTGATGATGGTTTGATTAGTATTCTGGTGAATGGTAGCGGACCCCTTGGTTTGACAAGGGACGCAAGCAACACCGACTCGATGACCTTTACAATAGACGACACAGTTCTGACGACTGGTGATGCCATCTCTGGCGTCACCGCTGGTGGTGGTCAGGTTGTACCTACTGCCGATGGTAAGATTAGTATTTTGGTTGGGTCAGACGGACCTCTCGGGTTGACAAGGGACGCAAGCAACACGGACTCGATGACATTTACCTTAGATGATACTGTCGTCACTGTTGGTAATTTTACATATGAAGCAGGAGAACCTTCAAGCACTGTTGGTGGAGCGGGATCAGCACCATCGGCTGGATCATTTAAAATATTAGAATTCGTAAATGCAGGATTTATTCTTGAAGTTGATGATTCTTTTTCAGACGGATCTGATGCTACTAATTTCTTCAATGAAATCAATGCGAGTGCTGGTGGTTCGGTACTTTATACTTTCACATTTAAACGAGTGGACACCGGGGCGACCGCAGTTTACAGTGGTGGTGGTAATGTTGCTGGTGCTTGCAATCAAGTTCCTTTCTGTGACGAGGGAACCAGATATTTCTGTGACTACAATCCCGGCGACCAATCAAACTTCGTGAACGTAATTGCGAATGCCGGTGACTTAATTGAAATAAGCGTCACAGCACAAGGGACAAAGGGAATTGTTGGGGCAGAAGGTTCAGGTACAGGCGTAAAAAGAACCTACGGAGGATACAATCCTTCTTATGGATGGACAGCAGGAAACGGAGTTCCAGCAAATCCGGGTGACTTTGCGATTACTGCACTCAACGGTATACTTGCAAACACAACAAAAATCCTTTTCCATAAAAGTGATTTGGATAACATCGACCAACGAAGCAGAAACTTAGACCTCAGTTCACTGCTAACGAAAAAGGCAAACATAGACATACTTCCGTTCAAACCGGGAGTTCCTCGCGGAGCGGGTTTTACTACAGGAAACATGACATTTAAGACAGCAGGAACTGGGTCATATAATGGCACATACTATAGTCTTGATGTTGATTCTTTTGTAATAGATGCAAATTCAGATGGTATTAGCACGGGAACTGAATTCTTTGTTGATATTGCCTTTGCTTACGAAGAAGCAAGAGTGGCTGGTTATACCGCACAGTCAGATGCGCCATCTGGTGCAGAAACAGGTGACTTCTGGTTGGAGTCAGATACAAGTGATCTGTTCTTTTACAATGGAGACGCATTTGTACAGATTAGTGGTGCAGATGGATCTCTCGGTGGTGTTACTGCTGGATTGACACTTGACGGAGACACACTTGGATTTGATGTCGCTGGACCATCGAACTCGATGCTGGTTACAGATGGAAGTCAAGGTGTTTCGACTGGTATGATTTTGGCAAAGGGGTTTGGATTCCAACATCCATCTGATTCCGAAGTTGGTATACAACTTGGTGCCAATCACGTTGTAAAAATAGGCGATCCGGAAGCCGGGTCAAACGACACAATATTGACAGTTGATGATAATTCATCCGCAATCACTCTTCGGGCAGGCGGAACAAACTACCAGACGATAAACAGCAGCGGAACTAATTTTGCTGATACCGATGTCGTTAGACCAGTACTAAAAGACTTCTCCGAAACCGTAAAAGCACTTGGTTCGAAAAGCACCAGTTTCTCCGTTGATTTTGAAGAAGGAAATGTGCAAACAGTAACCATCGGGGGCGATTGTACCATAAGTTTTGCAAACGCCCCTGCTTCTGGAAAGGCAGGAACATGTACTCTTATAATCACAAATGGCGGGGCACACACGGTATCTTGGATTGAGTCACCTCAGTTGGTTAAGTGGCCGGGTAATATTGCACCAGCACTCACTTCTTCTGGTATAGACATACTTTCATTCTTGACCACCGACGCCGGTGTTACTGTTTATGGATTTGTTGGAGGAATTAATTTCCAATGATAGGAGCAGCCAGAGCAGCATCCACAAGACAATATCAACTTCTAGGAACCACGACAATCACAAGCACTGGTTCTCAGAGTGCTACTATTCCAGCAGGAACAGTCTATATTGAGATTGAGATGCACGGTTCTGGTGGTGGTGGGGGCGGTCGAATTGCGGTAGGCAGTGGTAGGTCTGTTACTTACTATGGACAGGGTGGTGGAGCAGGTGGCGCATATCTATCAAAAAGATATCAAGTCAGTGATATGCAAGCAAGTGATGTTTTAAATTTCTATGTGGGTGAAGGTGGTGACGCAGGCGAACCAAGAGCGAGTACTGATGGAGATTATCCTGATGCGTGCCACGGAGGACATGGCGAAAGCACGAAATTGATTACCCATACTAGAGGAGTTAGCACCATAACCACTTTCGATGGAGTAGAGTCTGGTGGTGGTGATGGAGCAACTGCGAGTTTGTTTTCTGCGACATTTTCGGGTGCGACTGCAAACGGTGGAGATACCATGATTACCGGCGGATCAAGTATTGCCAGCGGGGGTGCAGGCGGTAACGGTGGTGCTGGTGGTACAGGTGCAAGTGGTGGCCGAGGTGGACTCGGTGGTGTTGCCGGTGAACAGGCAGAAGATGGAGTGGTCCCCGGTGGTGGTGGTGGTGGTGCTAGAGGAATCGAAGTAATCTCATATCATAATTTTGGTGCCACTGGTGCAAATGGGAAAGTAGTCGTAAGGTCATTCGGTTGAGGTACAAAGTGAATTTACCAGAGGGAACTGCTGGTGAATTTAGAATAGAAAAACGAATAGTTGATTCTTGGTGTGGCCACCCCGAACCAAAAGACGAATATACAATACTTTTCTGCCCGACCCACGAAATCATGCAAGACACCACAAAAGAATACCGAGAACATGCTCCCCTATGGGAAAATGCAAAAGGTGATGTTTTGCTTGCAGGTTTGGGAATTGGAATGGTCCATCAGTTTTTAATAGACAATGAAGATGTGACCAGTGTTACCATAGTAGAAAAAAACCAAGAGGTCATTGATCTAGTGTGGGATCACTGTCCGAAGAATGAAAAGTTTAGATTGGTCCGTGCAGATATTTACGACTGGGAACCAGATTCGACTTGGGATGTTGGGTGGTTCGACTCTTGGATTGGTGAGTGTACACACGAAGAATATTTCAAAATCATAGACGACAAGTATGCTAAATATTGCGAGCAGATTCTATTTTGGGAAGAAGATAAACATGCCGGGAATATCTAGAGCATTCATAGACGTAGCAGGTGGAACTATTCTTGGTGGTGCCACCAATGTTCGCGCCAATGGATTTCCCGTTGCACTGTTGATGGGTCCGGTTGCGGGTCACGGTAGAAACGAACACTCTGGTCCTGTTTTGATTGGTGGATCGTTCTCCGTAAGAGCAAACGGACTGCCCGTGATTCGAATTGGTGACGCTGCTTCGTGTGGTCATCCCGTTACTGGATCTGGAAATGTGAGGGCAGGATAATGGCGTTTGACTTTGATGCTTTAAACTTAATCAATAACTGCGACGAACAGACACAAATATTTACCGATGAAGTTCGGGACGTTGTTCAAGGTGCGTTGACTGGTCAAATTTTTCAAAATCCTGTTGACTCCCTGATCCAAGGTTCAAAGTTATTAATAGAAAGCAACTCAGGTCTTTCGAGTACTATTGGAAGCGCACTTGAAACTGCTGGTGGTGGAGTTCCGGGTGGTCCAGACCTAACTCAAGCAAAAACCTCAATTGAGAATCTTACTCAAATATTGACAGGAGATCCCACCAATCCTGACTCTGTAAGTTTTGCATCTGTTCTCACAAACGCACAGAATTTTACGAACAGATTAAGTGGAAGATTAATCGACAACGAGGGGACTGTATATCAGTTGTCCAACGCAGTCGGTATCGCCACCACTTACAACAATATAGTAAACAACCTGAGACTTCCCAATCAAGATTTGATAGACAATTTTACCCCAGCATTTGAGTCTATATTACCAACGGGCGGTGGTGAATTATTTGCATCTGTCCAGTCACTGAACCAGAACATCACAGGTATACTTGGTCAATACACAGATGTTTCAGGGTGGGCAAATAATGTCAACACAATAAACGAATTTGTCACATCAATAACCGATGTAACACAAGCAGTTTCCCAGAGCATAACAAATGTACAAAATCTGGTTCAATCTGGAAAAAATTACATAGATAATGCGTTGGCACTGATAAAAAGATATGGATTGGCTCAACTTGCAATTAGTTCTGCATTGAATGATCCTTGTTTCGCCGGTGAACTTTTACAAAATGTAGTTGGGACCCCCGAACTTAAGAAGAGTCTAGAAATAATAAAGCAAGTAGGAGTAATCTAAAATGGGTGACGTAATTCCAGGCGGCGGTGGAGAAAATCCACTTGATGATTTTTGTATTGAGAATCCAAATTCTATCCTGTGCCCTGGCGGCATCGGGTGGCCGGGAAGTGGTGGTGGTGGCGGCGGTGATGAAGATTGTGCAATCGAATTCCCCGATCCTGATATTTTTGCTGCCGATTACGACGCTACGTTTACGAACTGGTACTGGACGAGTCCGCAGTTACACGGATTCGAAGAAGTAGCCATTGCACCAAAACAAGTCGAAGTTGACACTGATATCTTCGTGCAGAAACTATATTCGGTAGATGCGAGAGGTCGTCTCGGTCACGCGGGAAGAACTAACGGACCGCAAGGCGATACAAGTGAATATGATACTCCTGTTACAATCACAAGTATAGAGGACTATGCAGTATCGGCAGCAAGAGGTTTAGTTGCTCAGATTATTGCAGACGATTATCCAAACGTAATCGGATTTACTTTTTACGCACTCGGTGGAACTATTCGACAAGAAGTGGGCCCATACGATTATACTGATGCAAACCAACTCGGAAACGATCTCGGATCCGCACAAAAAATTCAATACTTCAGTCAGGTGACACCCGGATCTGACGATACTAACGATGGATCCGCCGGAGGTGATTTCTCGCCCAACGAATTTTCTCCTGCTCTTGGATTCCACCAAGACGATGCAATTTCAGAAGTTGAATATCCAAATGGAACAGGGTTTTCACCGTTTTTGCGGATTAGTCCCAGCAATCAGTCAATATCCAACACAAGTTCAATTGACGGTATCGCCGCAAATAAAACACACTCAACACCATACGTTGCTTGGACACCTTGGTACGAAAACGGTATATCCGAAACGACAAGATGGACTAATGCTTTCATTACAGAATACCAAAGACTACAACAAGAGGTATTTTTAGAAAATGGCAGGGTAATCAAGAACCCAGTTCGATGCTGGCTTGACAGTGAACTTTTCCCTAAAACATACAACCAACAACATGATAAAACATTTGGTCTTTGTCAACTAGATCCTCGATATAGCACCGAACTAATTCCGGGATTTAATAAAACACTCAAGCAGATTGTAGAAGGAACTGTAGATCAATACCTTGACATCGACGAGGACACGACTGTATTTGACGGAGCCGGACAAAAGGTTTCTTTGAGTAGTTGGACATGGGAAGAAGAAGAGAACGGACATAACGGATTTGCCTATCGGTATACACAATCAGAAGTGGTTAAAGGATCTTTCCCCTACACTCTTCCCCAGAAAAACGATGGGTCTTGGATAACCGTTGGATCTGGTAAATGGTGGAAGAATCAAGTGACCTCACTTCCAGATTTATCTGGTGCTAGAAGATACGATTTCTTGACATTTAATTCTTGGTATCAAAGTCTTCTCACTACTGCCTTTGACGCTGCACTTGAAGAATCAGTATATGAACCACTTCGTGCTGCCTTCCCTACAATCAAGTGCAGCAACTACGGAAGTAAAGATTTAAGTCTACCACAACCAATGGATGCGAATAATCCAGTATCGTTTTTGGGTTCTGTTAGACCGGATGTAAACGACAATAAAGTGTATTGGTCTAGAGAATTTGGTGGACCGATCATATCTCCATACATCTACTCAGTCGATGACAACTACGACCCAAATATAGAAGATCCTTACGACAAGAGAAAAGACTACTACAGCAATTACATTGATACTCTTCTGTTTGAATCTAGTTCTATTGAGGAAAGATCGCTTCTTTCGTCGTCGATTAGTCCATATAGCCGGGATGGTGTTGGTACACTGGAGTTTGAAAAATCACCAGAAAATATCGTACCTTGGATTCAAAGACCAACTACAATCGAGTCAAACATAGTTGACTCAGAAGAGACTGTTTGTGATTTCATCAGAATGCTTCGTAGTAAGGGAATCAAGGAAGTTATATCATGGAATGCGGCTGCTTTAGATCAGATAGACGACAGCAACAGTGAATTCAATCTACCCGGACGTTTAGGTGATTTTGATGACATCTATGATGCGACGGCACGAAGTTCGATTACGAATACGAATGACATTAAGTGTTGTCGCGTGCCTTCTAATGACAGTGGTGGATGGTATTTCCAAGACTTGGGGTATCACTTCAATGAGAGTGGTGGTGAAATCACAGGAAGAGCAATTAAAAATAGAAATGATGCAAGCACATATTTCAATACAGCATTCCCCAAGGGTGGTGGGTGGTCACTCATTACAATGAGTTCCGATAGTGTATCTGCAAATGTAGATCCATCATCGAATAACCAAGATTCACCTGGCGTTGGTGGTGGCATTGGTTCACCACTTCCTGCAATTAATTTCAGGTCTTCGTCACCCGCAGACCGGACACAGGTTAAGAATCTTGGTCCAATTGACTACGAAAAATATATCACGAAGGTCGAACAGCAAGTCAAGAATCTTATCACCACTAGAGTCCAAAGTAACCCATATAGAAATTCATCTTCAAGAACCTCAGATACCATTGTATTGGATGTGGAAATTGAACTCTTTGATGTTCCTTTTGTGACTGAGACTGGCCAGGCATTCTTGAGAAATTGTGGATCCGAATTACCGGAAACAAATAACGGACAGGAACCATTCGGTGATGCAGTTCGACTACCCGGAATTTTCTGGGGTCTTAATGGAACCCGAGCAGAAAAAACTAGCAAATGGGATATAATGAAAGATTGTATCATTCGATTGATACAACACACAAAGAGTGTGGTCGGACACGACCGAGTAACATTTTATGATGGACCATTTAGATTTTTCCAAAATGACTTATGGACCTTACTGGATCCTTCCAAGTACAACGGTCGTGCTTTGTTTGGTGAAGGTAGACCGGCAGAAGCAGTTCGATTGGGAATTGCGGATCCCGGTATACAGGAAATCATGGCGGAAAATCAATATCATAACATGGCATGGTATACTGCAAAATTTGCCCACAAGAAGTTTATCTGGGATGAATTAGTAAACGCAATTTCTGAGTATGGAGATACAGGAGTAATTTGGACTGCACCTTCTTATTACACAACAAATCCAAACTCCGGTCAGACTGACATGTTCGATGGTTGGTCTGACATGCCAAACGAGTATATTCAAATAGGCGAATCGACCAACTGGGAAAGAATCACAGAAGGAGTTGATCTTCCGACCAACAACGCAATGCTTTTGAATAGAGGCATTATTAAATACATGGGGGATACGGCTCGGGCAAGTCAAGTTAAAATATTCAACTGGTTACGCGGAAGTGTTTATGACGATCTCGGTGTCTTCGCGCCGTTCGATGAAAAAATTGATCTCGACACAGAAGAAGGTGATCGTATATTCAATGAAGAAAACTCTTTGATTTTGAATAGCACAATTTCAAATTCAGAATATCTAAATGGATATGTCTTTGGTGTCACGAGGAATGATTACTTTGTTTACTATGACTACCTGTTCAACGGTCTTTTTGCCGACTCACTAGAAGAACCAATTACAATTCCTGAATGCAACATGGACATCAGTTACTTCACCACAGTTAGAGCTGGTGAAGGTAATAACGGTGGTGTGATTGGATCGGACACATCTTTCAACCAAGGTGAAATTGGAAATGTATTCTATCTTCCAAGTTTTGCTCTGGAAGCTTCCAGCGCGACCACAGATGATGATTATAGAAACGCCACCATCAGCGACATTCAAGACAGAATTAATACGTTCTTGTTGGAACGAGATGCCGCCGGTCGATTGCTTTCCGATTACATCAACGAAGAATGTAAAGGTAAAATCGTCATTAATGTAGAGCATCCTTTCTCATATGGTCAGGCTGGAAACGATTTTCCGGATGAGGATTCACTTGAAAATCTCCAGTGGTTCACTGAAGGTTTTATAAAGCGGATCATGGCAGCAAGGGAACTCTTCCCGAACGCACAACTTGGAATCTATGCACTTGGCACAGTGCATCCATTCGGATCCCCCGGTCAGTTTGAAACCGACAATCCGTGGAGATTTGATCCACTTGGGGGACAAGATATTCAGAACTTGCCTTGGTTGAATAGACACCTAAAGGCAATGGATTACACCTTTGACGGCAAGACGATAACCGAGGTTGCTGACTTTATACTTCCAATTCACTGGAATGTTAATTTCAGTAAAGACAGTTCTTCTTACACAAAACTATTGGAAGGCCGAAAAACTTATCAGGCCAAATACTTGATTGATGAAATTCTCATGAAGCACCGAGAAAATCATCCAAACAATCCACTTGATGTTATACCTGCTGTCTCCTTTGTCAGCATCAATCCACCATCAGGAGAAAGTGTAAAAGTAGATTCCAAAGAACTAAACAGACAATTGTTTAGACAATTTGCACAATACTCATTGCCAAGAAGTAAATATTTCATAACAGAAGTAGCATCCTTCTTTGATCCACTAGATGCGGCATCCGCACCTGCGTCCAAGGCTACATTGGAAAACGAATGCTCTGGATCTGAATACTATCCGTTTATACCAGACCATAGACCTTTAATTTTTAATGGCATATGGACACAACAATCACCGAAATCTTGGACCTCAAACGATCCAACTGTAGAAATGGCTGGTGGGGCTGATGGTGCCCGACAATGGGGTGAACCCAACCGCGAGAGGTACACACGAAGAACAGATCCAACCCAAGGAAACGGTGTAGACGATTACCAGTTGACTGGTGATGTGTTTAATGCAAATGGTGTGTTGACTTTGTGTGAGGAAATTATTATACCCCTCATTGAACAGGGATTTTCAAGGTTCCAGATAACAAATACTTCTGGGTTTGTCAACAATAGCGGATATGGGAAACCCGGCGATGCCGCCGAGGACCTCGATGGTGATGGAGTCGTCGATGGGGACGAGGTGGGAGGAACCAGTACTGGTATGCGAGCATTCCCGTGTAATACGTTTACAGGAATGAGTGTTCCTTGGGCACCAAACTACAGGTCGAACGTCGGCCCGGTTGAAGGTTATATAAACACCGGACATTGTGCTTGGAACCCCGGACCTATCCGTGGTCAAAGGAGTTCGGAGCCATTTGCACATGGATTGCTTCAAAATACCGACTTGGATGTTTTGGGGACACCTGTAACAAAACCACAATGTTGGTTACCTACACCATTCAATCCAGAGGGCACCCCCGGCGTCGTGAATACGCCCGGTGTATTACCTAACGGACAAGGAAACTCCCCAGAGTGCTGGAGAGTGGCGATCGCCAGATGTAAAGAGGTCGCAGAAGAAAATGGTATTACTGATCTTGAGTTCGCAGCATATTCCGGATGGAGAATACCATATGTTTCCAAGGAAGCATATGAAGATGCCAGAAACCGACATGAAAATGGGGAACTCCCATCTGAGAATAACTATGATCGAGTAAGCATGGGTATAGATTACAAGAATCAACTAAACGATCTGAGGGACAAATGTGGGTTCTTGTCATCAGATGTTGCCGGTAATAGATTATTTTCACCAGATCGAATTCCGGAAATTAGATTCTGGGATTATGGTTGGTGGGATAATGAACTCATTCCACTGAAGGAATTGGGATTCACTGGTGTTGGTTTTGATGCTGGATCAAATGCTTGGGCAGAAGCACAAGCGGCAGGATTAGAACCCGATGATCTTATTGAAAAAGCGAAGGGATATGGATTAAAAAATCAATATGAAGCGGTTCCACTCGTATTTAACAGCGGTGACGGTCCTCTGGGGCCCGGCAGCAACTACAGACTTCATGGTGTAGATAGAAATGGTAATGGATCCCCGGATGGACGATATGAAATAGCAAGATACTGGGGACTATTCCCCACGTTCTGGGGATGTATAAATGACCTAGGCGGTGAACAAATACTAGACTTCGAAGGCGTGCCAATTGATCGTATTGGCGGAAAACGGTCACTTGAAACATGTAGTGTTAATCTAGACAAGAGTAAGCACGAAATTGGTGTAATTTTTGACTTTAGCAAGTTGGGAACAAAACTTTCCTCACAGGGGAACCGATACAGTCAACTCGACCTTTCACCAGAACAATGCAAAAGACTATTTTGCATTGCATATAACTTAGGATATATGATTGGATTGGCAGCGGCAACGTGGAGTGGTTTTGGATCGCGTCCAGAAAAGTGGGGAACAGGCCAAACGCTGAAAGATAATCTCAACGATGTTAGAGAGTTTATGCTTGACTTGACCGACGCAACTCGTCCCGGTCACCAAGCTGCGATAGATTTATGTGGCTCTGGTCCAGAACCACCAGAACCAGAAACGGGAGTCGCTTGTATCAACGGTCAATGTGAAGTCATAACAAGAGAAGAAGCAGAAACTCTTGGACTTACGATCATACTGGATCAAGTTTTCTGTGGTGATGGTTCACAACCAGCAATTCCACCACTAGAAGACGGTCAATATATTCCATGTTTGACTTGTGTCGATATCCCGTTAGATTCTTGTAGTCCATGTTCAGACTGTATAGAACCAAACCCAATCGTGCAGGTCGGCGCGGGTAGTTTCGTTGCGGATGTGGATCCAGCAGATGGGAATGCAGACCCCTCGATAATATCCATCGCCCCGCCATGCAATACCGATGAAGTAGCACCAGATTTCCCACCAAATCCACCTTCGGGATCCACTGTCACAATTAGGAATTTGAGATCGGGAATATATTCGGGTGATATTTTCTTTCCAACTGATTCCGGCTGGGATGGAGATTTGATATTTGCATTTCAGAATCAACAATCAGCATGTGCAATGAATTTGTCTTATGTTTGGGAAAAGAGTACCGATGGGGGTAATCAGTGGTTAGAATACCAAGTCTTTGATCTTTTCTTAAATGGCGAATCACAAAGACCCGCATCGTCCGCCGATTTTCGGCAGACCCAGCTCGATGGAGACATTGGCGATCAATTTAGACTTAGAGTCAACTGGTCTTCTTCGTGCCCGGAGACATCTCCCTTTAGTGAAACAAAAATTGTTAACGTCAGAGATGTGAATGCCGGGGGCGGGTCGATCGGAATTCCTTACATCATAACCATAGGCAGGGACTGCGAAGATTCAGGTGGCGGATGCACTTGCACACCGCCAGATATCGAGATACAGTCGGAAGTTTGTGGATCGTTCGATTTCGAAGCATGTTGGTATCCAGTAGGAGTGCAATTTATTTTCTCGGTTCCTATTGAAAACCGATTGCCGTTGTCACCACCAGAATGTGTTCCGGTGCTTGGGCAGGCTACAATTACAGATCGACAAGGGGTTTCGATTGATTACACATTGGGGGACTGTTTTGACAGTTCAAATGTTGGACCTGTCCTTCAAAGAGGTGAATTGGTTCTGCGTGTTCCATTTTCAAATTGTTTTGGTAGTGGTGTAAAAGAAGTTCCGTTCTCGATAGGAACTCTCGGATCAGGGACACTTTGCACCGGGGAAGGGCCCGGATCTCCGACAGGTCAGGTTGATGGTGCGATTGAAGTGCTTCCTTGGTTGTGTGAGGATGATCCCTTGCAACCGGGATGTGTAGCATGTGATTGTTATGGTCAGGCCATATCAGGAACATATGGACCACTTGGTGCTGGTGGTGGATTCGTGTTTAATATACCAAATGATGCACAACATCAACCCTTGTTCGAAACACTAGGACTGAGAGAAATCAATACGATCGAGGGGGGTAGTACCACAATTAAGTTTAAGTTTGCTACTGCCAACAATGCCTTGAACTTCTTTGAGAACTGGAGTAAGACATTCGGAAACTCCGATCAGACGTTCCCAAATGATTGGAAGATGCAAGTCAGGCTTGGTGGAGATGTCTTAGTCCCCCTCAATAACCTCATTTCGCCCAATCCAACCGAAGACCCTGTGTCAAGCGGTCAAGTGGTCTATAATCCAATCGAAGATTCAGGATTGGTTGTCAAGTTTATCGGTGGCAATGTTCAGAACTTCACGAATGATATACTTGGACAAGAAGACCCGCCCGAAATAATAGAAGGAACGTACACCATATTCCTACCATAATAAAGTAGTATAAATACTCACATGGCATACCAAGAAAAAACGACAAAGGCAAATGTAAAGTATAGGGACTTGGATTTTTCTTTCTTTAGAAATCCAGTAACGCGGGATGTGTCTGTTAAAAACAACACAGAGGCAATAAAAAGTTCAGTTCGCAACTTGGTCATGACTAACAAATACGATCGACTCTTTCAGCCGTCTTTAAATTCTGGTGTCACCGAAAAACTTTTCGAAAACATAACACCCCAGATCGCGTATACCCTGAAAGATGATATCGAAAATACATTGAAGACATATGAACCCAGAATTAAACTGGTCAATGTCATGATTGGTAGAAGTGAAGAGGATGAAAACACTCTAGTGGTTATCATACAATATAATATTTTAAACGAAAGTAATCTCATCACGCAAAATATCAGTATTGATAGGATACGATAATGGCAAACACACCAATAACAGAACTAGACTTCGATGCCATTAAAGCATCCCTGAGAAATCACTTTACTTCACAGGGGTACTTTACTGATTATGATTTCGAGGGTTCTGCTCTCAGTGTTCTCATTGATGTGATGGCATACAACACCCACTACATGGGGTTCTATGCAAACATGGTTGCTAATGAAATGTTCTTGGACAGTGCAGTGAAAAGGCAATCTGCTGTTTCACTTGCAAAGCATCTAGGGTACACTCCATCTTCGATCAAGTCTTCGAGTGTTGTCGTTGATATCAAGACAGGTGAATCATACGCATCAAACACATATCTCCCTGCATACACGGTAATAAATGGCGGCGGATATAGTTTTGTGTCACTTGCTCCAGTTCTCCAGACAGAAGACACGGACGGCAACGGAATATACTCAAGTGCATCTTTCACTGAAGGTGAATACAGAACAACTTCCTACCTCTTTGACACATCAGTTTCAGATCAAAAATTTAGAATCCCTGATTTAGATGTAGATACATCTACGATTAGACTTGTGGTCCAGACTTCAACTACAGATCCATCTGGAGTTTCGACTCCGTGGACTCTTGTATCCGACATAACTTCACTCACATCATCAAGTGAGGCATACTTCTTACAAGAAAGTAGAGATGGATTCTACGAAATATACTTTGGTGATGGAGTTCTAGGAAAGAAACCATCAAACGGAAACGTAATTACAATTGCGTATGTCGTCTCTAGTGGTGAAGAATCAAACGGTCTCGGGCAGACCGATAGTGAAGCAAGAAGAACATTTGCATCTTCTGTTGGCACAGTGGAAGTTATAACCCCCGCTAGTGGTGGGGCGGAACGACAGACGAAGCAAAATGTTAAATTCACAGCACCACTATCTTATCAAGCACAGAACAGAAATGTAACCGAGAATGACTATGTTGCGGCTGTGCGATCAACATATGCGAATGCAGAGTCCGTGTCTGTCTACGGTGGCGAAACATCCGTTCCACCACAATACGGAAAAGTTTTCGTCTCAGTCAAACCAAACAACGGACTAATTCTTACAGACACGGAAAAGGCAAGCATTCTGAGTGCGTTACAATCGAAGAACCTAGTTTCAATTACACCAGAAATTATTGATGCCGAATACCTCTATCTGAATGTGAATTGCTTAGTCACCTACGACCCAACGAAAACGATACTCTCCAGTGAGGGTATCCGAGGTTCCGTGATTTCTGCAATCTTAGATCACGGCGACAACAGACTAGAAAGATTCAACGAAGACTACATCAACTCCAGACTATCGAGAGTGATAGACTTCCTTGAACCATCTATAATCGGAAACCAACTCACAATTAGCATGGAGAAAAGAATAACTCCAATCCTTGGGAGTGGTACAGGAAACACTGTTCGATTCCGAAACAAAATTTTCCATCCACACGACGGACACATTCCAGTTGTTACTTCCAACACATTCCAACACAAAAACTCATCAGGTAGCATCTTAAATTGCTACTTTACTGATGATGGATATGGAATCATTAATCTGTTTACAAGTGTGGGTGGATCGCAGGTTCTTGTTGCCTCTAACATCGGAACCATTGATTATGATACAGGAATACTTTCACTCAACAGCACCTTTGTTCCGGTTGGATATGTTTCAAACGATTACATATCAATAACCGCAAAGCCGTCGGATCAGGATGTCTTGGCAAGAGAAAACACAATCATTACCATTGACTCCTTCGATGACTCAGTGACTTGTTCTGTAATCACAACAACTGATCGAAGAGATAACATCGGAACCTATTAATGCCGACAGGAGACGCTAGACACTCATTCCTTCCACTGTCCATCCGTGCCGGGGGCCTTGCCCCGGAGGGTGCAAGTGTTGTCTCGTCTATGGAATCTCGCAGAAAAGAGAATCCATATAAACTTCCAAACTTTATAGAACAACAACTACCGGACTTTGTTACGACAGAGTATCCAGAGTTTGTTATGTTTTTGAAATCATACTTTGAGTTCATGGAAGAAACTGACAGATCACCCGGCCGAGCAATCGACCAAATGAGAAACTATGGTGACATCGACAAAACCATAGATGAGTTCACTTCAAATTTTAGAGATGTTTACCTCAAGAATTTCCCAGTCGCACTTGCGACTGGTGTGTCTTTCCAGAATGTTCTAAAGAACATCAAAGACTTTTATCGTGCCAAGGGAACCGAGGACTCATTTAAATTTCTCATGGCAATTGTCTTTGGTGTTGACCTTGATTTTTACTATCCAAAAGAAGATATTCTCAGAGCATCTGATGGTAACTATGTAAGTGAAACTTCTATAATTTGCTCTAGATCGACGGGGGAAACATTATTTTCCGCAGAGAACACAAGAGTGATTCAGCAAGATCCATACACGAAGGGAACCTCTGCGTCAGCAAGAATTGTTCGTGTAGAATTTATTGAACGAGACGGCGTAGAACTTGCAGAGATTTTTGTTGATGATGTTCGGGGTGATTTTGTTTTAGATTTTAAACTGACGTTCACAATAAATGGACTGACCTACAAAGAAACTCTGTTCAATACATTCTCGAACATCAAGATAACCGCAGGTGGACTCGAATATAAAAGTGGGGATGTTGTTAAAATAAATTCATCCATCTTCAAAAACTTTGAAGGTAGAGTTTCAAAGGTTGGTATAAACGGAAACGTAAAGGGCATTGAAGTCATAAAGCCAGGAAAGACTTTTACGAGCAGTGAGTTGCCACTTACAATTAATTCATCAAGTGGAAGTGGGTTTAGTGGATCCGTGCAGGCGGGAGTCCTAAACGATTATCCAGAATACTTTGCAGACAGCAAGGGAATGCTTTCATCTACTAATGTCCTACAGGACAATAATTACTACCAAGTTTATTCTTACGTCCTGAAGGCAGAAATATCTCTAAACAAGTACAAAGATATTTTCAAGAAAATCATCCACCCTGCTGGTATGAAAATGTTTGGTCAGGTTGACTTGCTTCGAACACTGGACTGGAATGAAAATAACTTCTCTATGTTCGAGAGAATTGAAATTCCAGTCATCGGTCACTATACACCTTATAAATTTTCAACAGAAAAAAATCTCCGCGACAACGAAGTAACCTCAGCCGGTTCGTGGTTGGGTGCGACTGGTGACCTCTATCCACTTGGATATAATCCAATAGCAGCAACGGGACCAACGGGTTCGGTATTCAATGCGGGCAATCAGGGAATCACTTTTGTTACCGTTCCCGAATCTGGAATTACGTCACACGATCCACTAGGAAAACCACTAGGTTCTACAGGAACCGAGGGATACACATCGGCACATGCCTCTGGATTTGCTTTCTGGAATATCTATCACCACCCCAACACAAGAGGACTAGATAATATACCGGCAGGCATTTCTTTTGATGGAATTACACTTTGCAATTTCTTCAGAATGCGATTGGGACAACTCTACAGATCAGATCAAGGTTATACTGGCGCAACAGGCGCAAGTCCAAACTTCTAAGGTAAAACATGGCAAACGGATTTCAAACTGGGTTCGGAGAAAAAATAGCAACTGACGTTTACGATTCAATCGTAAGTGGTTCAGACAATTATTTTGTGTTCATTGGTAAAGTCGATCCTTGGGACGACGAGAGCGATCCACCTGCTATCGTTGATTCAGTACGAGGCCAGTTCGATGGACAGAGAAATGCCATCGCTCTAAAGAAGATAGAACCATTCGATGTGATCTATGTGATTCCGAGATACAACTGGGGAAGTGGAACTGTATACAAAAAGTTTGAAGATGACGAAGACTTGACAGGTGAACAGTACTACGTTCTGGTTGACAGTAAAAGAATATACATGTGCATTGACAACAACAATGGATCAAAGTCCACTGTTAAACCAACACACACTGACGCAGAAATCAAACAAGTCGGCAACGACGGATACAAGTGGAAGTACCTCGGCAACATCACAAGTGAGTGTAAAGGTTTCTTGACCACAGACTACATGCCAGTGAAATTTGTCAAGGACAGAACTCTAGGGGAAGACTCGACACAATACAATGTGCAAAAGTCAGCCGTCGCAGGATCCATTATTCGTGCTGAATTAGCAGCAGGAACCAACACGGCAGTATTTTCCGCTGCATACAAAGAGGGTGAAGCAAAACCTGTCGCTAGTGGAAACACTGGTGAAATGAATAGAGTTTATCTAAACAAAGCAGCAGCACCAAACCAACCCGCAACTTATTACGACAACTATGACGTTTACATCTCGGGTGGTCGTGGTCCAGAAGTCGGACAGAAAAGAAGAATTATAAACTATGTCTTCACTAGCGAAGATGGACCATATGTCCAAGTAGACAGGTCGTTCGACAGTGAACTATATCCAGATCAAACCGGCGGCAACCCAGACTCAAACAATATTGCATCCCAATACCTAATCACACCAAGGATAGTTCTTTATGGTGATGGTATTTCTGCTGACATAAGAGGTAAAGTAAATTCAACTGGCAAGATATCTAATCTGGCTATACTAAACCGTGGAACTGGATATAAGTCAGCAGAGGCAGTTCTTATCACTACACCCGACACGGGAGTATCACCGACATTCGACATTGAAGTTTTTGAAACGGGAGGTCTTGGTCACAACATTCTCAAAGACCTAAACGCGAAGTCTATTCTTATCTCTTCTAGTTTTGATGGCAACGAGGAGTCAAAGATATCGGTTGCAAATGACATTAGACAATTTGGATTGATTAAAAATCCGAAGTTGAATGACGGGACAAATAGAGTTGCGGGCACAGAGTTCCCGGTCAGAAAAACAATTACAGTAAGCAAACCAGCAACCGTTGGTGCTAGTTATAACTTCACTCAAGAGAACGCCACGTTTAAGCCAGGCAGAATTATTTTGGGCGAGGAAACTAAATCAACTGCAACTGTAACACAATTCAATAAAACACCAACCGGATTTGTTGAACTTGTAATAGAGGATGTACGAGGAAGTTTCAGAGACCCAGATGAAACAAAGACCGAAGTCAGATTCACATTCAACGCCGCCACTGGCAGTGACTCTGGTGGGAACTTCTTGATTAATGAAAACATATCACAGTATACCGGAACAGGTGGCACTGCTGAGGGTGTTGTTCTTTCTTGGAACGAGGTCACACGAGAACTAGAAGCCGAGGTGACGGAAGGTAACTTTACGTCGAGTGGACAAGTAGAAGGTGCAACATCACTTTCCAACTACAGTGACCTACTACGAGTCGAACCAAAGGGCGGGGAACTGTTGAAAGTTATAGACCCGACTGGTGATTACTCATTCGTAAGACTCGGTGCTGAGAGTAGCATTTCTAGAATTTATGCAAGCAAGAATGAAGTAGACAGAAACAGCAGAAACCCAATCTACGACCTGACCACTAAACTAATCGTGCAGGGTAATGTGGATGGCGGATCTCCTACTGGATTCACAATTAAAAATGATACTTTTACCAAAGACGAGTTAATCCTTCAGGGAAATACCCTAGATAATAATAGAGCAACAGGGAAAGTTGTTGATTGGGTTTACACATCGGGAGCAACTGGTGAGTTAATTCTTTCGGCAGTCGTTGGGTCCTTCGTCACGGGATCTGATGGTTCTTCCGCAGGTTTCTCCGGTGGGGATATTTCCTTCACGAACAAATTTGTAACCGACATCACCCAACCACAAGTAGTACCAACCTCGGGTGAAGTCTTATACATACAGAATATAAAAGACGCCGATAGAAACGTCGAGCAGTCTGAAGAGATTAGAATAGTCCTGAACTTCTAATGGATAGAGAATAGATGGCATACGATCAAAACCTTTTTAATATAGATCCTTATTACGACGACTTCAATGAGGACAAAAAGTTCCACCGTGTTCTTTTTAGGCCGGGTTATGCCGTCCAAGCAAGAGAACTAACTCAACTACAAACTGTTCTACAAAACCAAATTTCTAGATTCGGGGATCACATCTTCGAAGACGGTTCTAAGGTTTTTGGTGGTGAGATTTCTGTTCAGAACGGACAGTTCTTGCGGTGCAGTAAGGGACTAGACTTAGAAAATTTCATTGGGCACGAAATCACCCAAGTCAAATCAGGTGAAAACACACCTGTTTCTGCCAAGGTCGTACATGGAATTGGATCAGAATTAAGTGAGTCTGATGATTACGACATCTTACTCCTATCTCTGATTTCAGGAAGCACCTTCGAGTCAGGTGGGACGTTTGCTTCTTCGTTTGCAGGGGCGTCTCTGGACGGGGTGGTCGCCGAAATATCATCTACGGTTTCAGACGGAACCTCTGTAGATGGTGTTCAGGGTAGAGCAAAACTAATTCAGGTAAGTGAAGGTATCTACTACACAGACGGGTACTTTGCCAAGAATGATCGTCAAGTTTCCACAATCTATTCTAAGAATGTAAATGGTGTGAGAGACTTCGATAATCCAACTGGGTCTGTTGGTTTTAATGTCATCAAAGAAATTATTGACGATGAAGAAGACACAACACTGAAGGATCCTGCATCCGGAACTTACAACTACAACGCACCGGGAGCAACTCGACTTAAAGTCGATCTTGATTTTGGTTTTACTACATCAACTCCGGGTAAAGACTTTATCGAAATTGCTAAGTTCTCAAGTGGAGATGTGGAATATCAAAACATCTACAGTGATTATGCAGAACTAGAAGACACAATGGCAAGAAGAACCTACGACGAAAGTGGTTCTTATGTTGTGGACGCATTCGATGCAGAAATCAAAGAGCATCTTTCCGATGGTTCTAACCGAGGTGTGTTTACTGTAGCAGAAGGTGGATCAGCCGATAAACTTGCGGCAGTTCTCGATCCGGGTAAAGCATATGTGTTTGGGTATGAATTTGAAACTCAATCACCGACCGCCATTGCTTTTAATAAGTCAAGAACAACATCCACTTCAGCAAACCAAAGAATACCACAAAGTCTTGGTAATGTGTTTAGAGTTGAAATAAATAACGACAATAAACTTTATCATGATCTAATCGGACCCGGAACTAACGTGGTCGATTCTAGAGTTCAGATGTCTCTATTCAAGCAAATTGCTGCCAGTAACGTAAAAATTGCTGATCTAGAAATTCACAAAGTAAAAAACAACTCACTAACCGTAGCAGACCTTGATCTATATGCCACGAACGTGGATCTGAAAACATCAGAAACATTGAAGGATGTTAAAGCAATTGTTGGGTCTGGTATTTACTTCCTAGTGCCAAGAACAGATGCTTCGAATCTCGATGTTCTCCCCGAAAGAAGAGCAAGAGCAATTGATCTTACATTACCAAACTTCGATACTCTTCTATACGAACTACCACAAGGAAAGGTAGCAAAGTCCGTCAAGTCCCTTTCCTTCCTGTATCAAGAGAGACATCAAGTTGAAATCTCAGCACTTTCATCTTCTCTTACCATACAGACAAAGACCAGTGACTCAAGTCACAAGTTCTACAACCCAGATGCAACAGGAACAAACATTCTTGTAAACCCGTTGCAACACTACGCCGTTTATTATACTGCGGATGGTCAAAACTTCACTAGATTCAATGAGAGCATTGAGTCTGGATTGAATTTCACAATAACCACAGAGAATCCACAATCACTCACAATAACAGGTCTGCCTGTTTCTGGTGGTGTCGGGACAACCGATACTGTCACTTACATTGTGGTGGCAACGGTAGAAGTGGACGATGATGCGGGATCGACCGTAACATCTCCAACTATCAGAACAAAGACTCTCACCACAATCAGCGATGAAGTAGTTGATGAATACCGCACGGACGAAAATGGCGATAGGTACATTCAACTTTCAAACTACGATGTTTACGATGTTGTTTCTACCACAGGCATAACTGCGGCAGACTTTGGATTCGATGACGGTCAGAGAGAATCGTTCTATGATTATGGAAGATTGTACTTCCAAGAAAATCTGTCAAACTATTTTGACGATCTAGATACAGAAAATGAATCGCTCAAGGAAGACCTTGGCATTGAAGTAACATACAGACACTTTGCTCACGGCGGTGGGCCGGGTCCATTCACCGTTGACTCTTACACCAACAGTGGACTTGCTTACGAAAGCATCCCTCTGTTTGCCAGTAAAGAACTAAACAAAACTCTGTCTCTCGTTTCATGTGTAGACTTTAGACACAGCGGAACATCCGAGGATGGTGACTCTGGTGCTGTTATTCCAGACAACAGCAACATCAGTGTGAAGGAAAGTCACGAATACTACGAGTCAAGAATCGACAAGTTAGTTCTTCGACGATTTAGTGGTGGTGATGAAGTAGACTTCGAGGTCATCGAAGGTGTGCCGGGTCTTGTTCCAGAGGAACCAGATGACAGATTTGATGCAATGACATTGTATTCATTTGTTGTTCCTCCATACACCCACAACCCAAATGATGTGAAGGTAAATCCAAACAATAACTTCAGATATACGATGAAGGACATCGGCAAAGTTGACAAGAGAGTTGAAACACTTGAATACTTCTCTAAACTTTCTCTACTTGAGCGAGAGATTGAGTCGAAGACAATCAACAAGATATCTCCAGCTGGAAACAGCGGAACAAAGACAGGCATCTTGGTCGATTCTTTCCTTGGGCACAGCATAGGAAATGTACAGTCACCAAGATACAATGTTTCGGTTGATTACGAAAACCAAATCTGTAGGAACGGGTTTGTTTCAGAGAATGTTTCATTCGGTGTAGACGATGCCATAATCAGTGGAAACTTAACACTCTCAACTGATAACATCCTACACTTAACTCCAACTGAAACTTCACTGATAGACAATTCAGTTTCAAGTTCTACTGAAAATGTAAACAAGTTTAATCTGTCGAACTGGATAGGTGGTATTGAACTAACACCACAAACAGACGACTGGTTTGATGATGGATACAGACCAATTGTCAAGTTCAACCAGCGCGGAGAAAACGACAACTGGTTGGTGAACAACTACGATAGTAGTCTTGGATTTGGTACTAGATGGAATGATTGGGAGACGACTTGGTTCGGTATTGAGGATCAGATTGAAACTCTGGTTCAGAGTGCTGGCAAAAGATTCCTCGAATCACCAAGAATCAAAAACAAAGTTGATATCATCACTCCACTAACAGAAACGAACACTTCGTTTGTGACATCATCAACAGAAACAACATCACAACGAAACACAGGATTCGGACTAACACTGACCTCTGCTTCGAATGCGTTGCTCAAGAAGATCAACAACAAGATTGTTGATGCTAGTATCGCACCGTTCATGAGGTCGAAGACTGTTTCAGTTGAGGCATCTAATCTCAAGCCAAACACAAGGGTATACCCATTCTTTGATGGTGTGGACGTTGCAAGCAACTGTGGACCATCTGGCGGAACCCTCGGTGGTGAGATCAATACCGACTCACTGGGACGGGCATACCTAGATTTCACCATTCCAGTCGGTACTTTTACTACTGGATCGAGAATCTTCAGACTGATTGACTCACCATCAAACTCGATTAGTGATGCAGAAACATCAGCCGATGGCATGTTCCATGCGACCGGGGCGAAGAAAACAGAAGACACAAACTACACTTCTGTTAGACCGGCAATTAGAAGAAGACAGTCCGCAGATTCAGAAAAAGTTGTTGGTGATCCAGCAACAAGATCAAACCGATTTAACTCGGGGTCAAATGTTCAGTGGAGTGATCCTCTAGCACAAATTTTCACGGTCGGCCCACAAGACTATCCTGATGGATTGTTCCTGCACAATGTCGAACTGTTCTTTGCTACAAAGTCAGAATCCCTACCAGTCACACTTCAAATCAGACCACTTTCAACCAGTGGCAGACCTTCATCCTCGACTATTCTCCCGTTCTCGGAAGTAATAAAGAATCCAAACGAAGTGACTGCTCTCGAAGGTGGAAGAGGTGGAGCAACGAGGTTTGAATTTACGACACCAGTCTTCTTGCAACCCGGCAACTACGCCGTAGTCGTGGTGAGTAATTCAGATGACTACACGATATACACAGCAGACAATGGATTGTCTGATGATATCACAGGAAATAAAATTCAGTCATCTGCCAACATGGGTTCACTTTACATTCCACAGAATTACGGTGAGATTTTACCAAGCAAGTCAAGGAAGATGTCGATCAAGATTAACAAGTGTGCGTTCTCAACATCAGGAACAATTCAAGTATTCTCCAATGAAGTGTCATCTGACATCAACGCAGATTACATGAGGGTCAACTCATCCGAGTTCCGGCCGAGAGGATGTGATATCACTAACTTGGTCTCCTTTGGTTTGAATTCTTTCACTGCTAAGTCAAACAAGAACAGAGAACTTTCTTCTAGACAAGTGGTTTACTCATCACCATCAAATGACCAAATTCAAAAGAACACGATCACACTTGAGTCGAATAATACAGTCAAGTCTCCTATGGTTGACATGGACTCATATTCAGTGAACGCTACATCAAACAGAGACACCTCCACATACATAACCAGACAGGTTACTCTCGACACACCATCGAAGGAAATCCATGTCTTTGTGGACCAGAACTATGGCGGAACCATTTCTTCTGTTCGTGCGAGAGCATTGAACACTTCTGATACAGTTACTTCTATGGAGAACGCTCCTACGTTCACGATGAATCTAATCGAAGGGGAAGACTCGGAAAGTCCAGTCGTGTTTAAAGAGCGACACTACGGACTCAACATTCCCACTCCATTCGACAAGTTCGTTGTAGAAATTGATTTCGAGACACTGGATCTCAACGATAAGAAACTACCAGTGGAAATCAAAGACTTCCGTGTGGTAACTTTACTATGAGAGTAAAATGTGAAAATTCTGATTATGAAAGAGATGAGTTGGGTGCGTTGATACTTGTCAACCAAGAGAAAATAAACTTGGCAAAAGAAAATCAACAACTAAAAACTGATATAAATAATCTGAGAGAAGAAGTACAAAATATCAAAAAGATTCTTGGAGTTGAGAGTTAATGTCAACCGGACCACAATTTAACACATACATCGTACCAGATGTTGCAATTGGTGATACCTTCCAAGAGTGGAGAAACATCACCAACAATGACATCATTGATAAACTCAATAGACTAAAGGTATACGTTGGCGCATCAGGCGATGGTGCGTCTGTTGGCGTTGCTACTGACGGAACTTTGACTATTGAACACAGCGGATTTGTTCAGAAGGGCGTGACCTTTGGTTCGGATGTCACGATCCTTGGACAGATGACTACTGTTCACTCTAACAATGTTTTAATCAATGACTATAATTTAGTTCTTGGTTCTACTGGGGTAGGAGGAACTAACGACGCAGGAATCTCTGGCCAGGGTGGTGGTGGACTTATCATCACCAGACTAGACGGAGCAAGTGCTGAGTGGTTATGGTTCCCATATCAAATATGCGGATCAACAGGTGCATGGCAGTCGTCCGACCACATTAGATTCAATGACAACAGGGGTTTGGTTGTTTCTGATACAGGAAACATGCCGATCTTTTCTAGTGGTGCCTCTTGTGAGAGATTAAACTTCTCCTTCGCCGATCCAGCAGATGGACACACCTATGATGTGGTCAGACTTTCTTATCAGAGTGAGGGCGTCAGTTCTCTACCAGCAATTGAAGTTGATGACACTTCATTCACAACTATCTACAATGGTGCAAACAGAAAAAGAGTAACACAATCATCTCACGGATTTACTTTTGGTCAAGCACTGTCACCGTGGCACGAAGGTGGATTTACTCTTGCCAAGGCAACTTCTAAACAAGAAGCAGAAGCAATTGGAATCATCTCTGAAATCGTGGACGACAATACGTTTGACCTCACGTTCCAAGGTGAAGTCCGAGGTAACTTCTCCGGTGTCGTTGACATGGCGACACAAGGTGACACACTAGGAAATGGATTTGCTTACTTCTTGTCAGGAAGAACTGCGGGTAACTTAACAACCGCACCTCCATCCGAAGCACAGGTTGGATTTGTTCGCAAGCCAATGTTCGTTGGTCTGGAAGGTGATCGGGCACTTGTCACAAACTACATCGGCGGTGAGATTGCAGAAGCAATCGAAACCTCAGTAGTTGCACAAGGAAACAGAAAACTTATCCTACAATCAAACCACGGTTTCAAAGTGGGCGATGCGATTAGATATGCAGCAGGAATCACATCTGCGGAAGATGCAAACGGTTCCTACGTCAAGGCAGAAAATAACAACACAGTCAGTGCAGAAACTATTGGACTTGTCAGTGAGGTAGTTTCTGGTTCGCCGTCCAACAAATTCTATGTGACCACACAGGGATTTGCTGATCTTTCTGACGGAGAGCAAAGATTTAGTCCGGGAAGTGTATACTTCCTGTCGAGCAATTCAGCAGGAACAACAGCAGCAACGAGTTTGACAACTTCCATTCCGGAAACATTAAACCAAGTCAAGAAGCCAATGTTCATTGCAACGGCACCTGCGTCTGGTTTGATTCTGCACTATGTTGGTAGAGTCATCACACCGAATGAAAATGACGGTGATGGTGAACTAGATTCTCTTATCGGTAAGACTTTTGTTCCAAATGAACAAACTATTCCGATGATCCGAAGAAGAAACTCCGATTCATCTGACTTGACATATCTCTGTCCCGGTACAGACTTTGATTTCCAATGGAAATCTTCTTCTTCTTTGACTGAATATGAGAAGTTTTCAATTCACTTAGGCCAAACAACAGAGACACAAGAAACTTTCTATGGCGAAAAGCGTTTTGAGACCGCATCATCTTCACCGTACAGATACAATTCAACGATGGAGATTCCAAACGGTGCAACTCACGTTATATACAGCGTAACAGTAAACACAAACCAAGACCGATTCATTGGTGGTGTTTTCTCGGGCGAACCAACACCAAACTATCCATTCGATTTTGATAACAGAGATAACCTTTGTGGTTGGTTGGATTCGGACAGCTCAGATGACGGAGCCGACATAGCGTTTACAAAAGTCGTGCCGATCAATAGGGAAAACCCAAACGGTCACATTGGAGTTTCTTTCTCCAAACCAACAGCCTCCGGTGCAGATAACAATCAGATAAACATGTTTGTTCGTGTTTTAGGTTTCTACATCAGCGACACAAATGTTCTAGTTCCAACCACTCCCGGATCACAGGGTTCCAGAAATCTTCTTGTGAACGGAAACTTTGATCTGTGGCAAAGAGGTAAGACTTCGTTTACACCAACAGATGGAATCACCTTTGGTGCTGATAGATGGAGATCGAATTTCAATACAGACGGAGATTCTGTAATTGATGGAACCTACGCAAGAGGCGTCTTTGATGAGTCCCAGAAAGTTGTTCCCGGATTCCCAGAATTCTATCTACAATTCAAGGGAAATTATACAGGAACAACGGGAGCAAATGATTTAATCGCACTGGAACAACCGATCGAAGATGCCAGATCAGCAATGGACAAATTTGTCACTGTTTCTGTATGGGCGAAGGGTTCTGTGGCTGGTCGCACAAGATGCAGAATGACACAAAACTTCCAGTCAACATCAACGAACAAATCATACCACATGGGATTCATGGACATCTCAACTGGATGGAAGCAGTATGTCTTTACAAAGAAGTTAGGAACTGTGCCTGCCGGTGGTACGTTTGGTGACTCCGCGTTCTTAAACTTTGCAATCGACACGACCTTCCACCCAGAAAGCACATACAGTGGAATCGGTCTCACACAAGATAGCAACTTCGGTGACAGTGTTGATTATAACGGTGTTATATCAGTAGCACAGGTTCAGGTTGTTGAAGGAAGAACCGTGCCAACTTTCCAGCGTGCTGCTAAGGGTGACGAACTACAAAGAGCAAACAGATTCTTCTCGTCCTCATATGATTTAGGTACAAACCCCGGATCAGTAGCAGGAGCGAAGTGTTCTCATCACGACAACTCCGTGAGTCCTACTTTCCATGTAAATGAATTCTACCCAACAATAATGAGGTCTGTACCATCTGTCACAATATATGACCCAGATGGAACAGTTGGTCAATACAATTGTGGATCGGGGGCGGTGACGAGAACAAGTAGTCTGAATGATCTGAACGGTGTGAAAGTCCCAGTGACCACGGTCCAGACATCAACCACCGCAATTAGACAAATAAATACTACCGACCCCGTAGGGTTCTTTGTCTTGGGACAATTCCAATACACAGCAGATGCAGAAATATACACAGACTGAGGAACTAAATGAGTTATAGCGCATTCAAACTTCAGGTAGCAGCAGCGGATGGTAAGTCCATCCGTAATACTATCACCCAAGGATCACACGGATTTGTTTCCGGAAATGTTCTTCGGTATGTTTTTAGTCCAGAAAGTCAGCAAGGGTTTACTCTTGCTGTCGCAGACACACCAGAAAACGCTGAAGTTGTAGGTGTCGTTGAAAGTGTAGTTGATGACAGTCAGTTTGTTCTTGTCTACTCGGGTGAACTTGATCTTTCGACACTAAGTTTCGTTGATACAGACGGAGTGTACTTCCTTTCACCGACGAGTAGAGGTCAACTGACGACAGAACCACCAACTTCAGGTGGTGCTGTAATTAAACCAGTGCTAACTCGTATCGACGATGATACCGCAATCGTAACAAACTATCTTGGTACGGTCATCGGTGGTCAGTCAACAGTAAGTCTAGATGAAGTTCAACCAGCCGGAGTCATCGCTCCATACATTGGCGGGACAGAAACAATACCCAACAACTGGGGTTTGTGTGATGGATCGTTTTATGACAGATACAAGTACCCCGACCTTTTTCAGAAAGTCGGAAAGAAATATGGATTCAGACAAGATTTAATAATTGAGTCCACAGTCAACTCGGTGAGTATAACTCTAGATGAAACTTTAGTTGGTGGTAAAGTTGTCGCAACCCGTGATGTAGATGGAAGCACAATTCAGATAGAGGGTTCGATTGTTTCTGCTTCAGATGGCGATAAAAAGTTATCTGTCAATGTAGATTCATATACACAGTCGGGAGTGGGTGCAGGTGACCAATCTGTACAATATCCAGCCGATGCAGTTTATGAGTTTTCAGTAAACGATCAAGTAGCAATATTCGATCAGGGTGGATCTAGAGTTTTCCAACTTGCAGTTCCACAAGTAATGCAGTCAAACGTAACTCACTTGCAAGTTCCTGATCTTAGAGGAAGAAGCATTCTAGGTTCGAGTGATTCGCTTACGAATGCAATCACGCTAACTTACCCATTGGGACAGGTCGGTGGCGACGAAGAGACTTCGATGTTCTTGGGTAACCTACCCCCACACTCGCACGCATTGTCAGAAGCGAACATAAATGCACAGACAAATGTATCACTGCAAGGTGATGTGCGATTGCCAACAGAAATTCCACTGAAGTCAACCACTGGTCTGCGAACAGAAGACCACCATCACTATATTGCAAACGGCCGCGAAGGTGGTGCAATTGGTGGGTCATCGGCGATCTGGAGATCGGCGAATAGAAACAAAACAATTACAGCAACAGATGGCAGTGGTGCTGGTACTGACGGCAACAATGTTAACTTTGAGTATGCACTCTCAGCAACAAATGATCCTGCTGTTTCCGGTAAGTCATCGGTCGAAGATCCAAGGGTTGTTGGTAACCTAAGAATTCAAGATCGAACACTCACAAATTCACTTTCAATTCAGAACGGTGGATTGAACGCAGAACTGGAAGGTAGTACCAATACAGTTGGTGGTGGTCAACCAGTCGGTAACCTCCAACCATATATGGCACTGCACTGGATTATTCGACTAACTGCATATCAAAAAGCAGCACTCGTTGACTTAGACATCTCAACAGTTACGACTTTCAGTTCTCCAGTCTCGTTCAACGGTGGACTGACTGGAACAGCAATTGATATCAGTGGAAAGTCTGGATTCTCTGGTGGTGTTACATTCGGTGCAGAAGGTGTTGACATTATAGGAAGACTTGATGTCGCAGGTGGCATCACCAGTTCGACACTAAACGTCACTGGATATGCTGAGTTTGATTCTGGTGTAACACTAGACGGAAGACTTGATGTCATCGGAGCGTCAACCTTTACAGGTGAAATGTCGGGCGTCGATCTTACAATGTCCGGAGTATCCACTCTTGCTGGACTGACATCATCATCTCTCGATGTAACAGGTGTCGCAGACTTCGCTGGTGGTGTGACTGCAAGTTCTCTCGATGTAACAGGTGTCGCAGACTTCGCTGGTGGCGTAACTGCGAGTTCCTTGGATGTAATCGGTAGAGTTGACTTTGCGGTTGGTGTTACGATAGACGGCAGACTGGACCTCGCAGGAGTCGGTGACTTTGCTGGTGGAATCACAGCATCAGTTGCAGATGTCACAGGACCACTCAGAGCAAACGCAGGACTCACAGCATCTGCACTCGATGTCACTGGAGTGTCAGACTTTGCAGGTGGCGTGACAGCAGACACACTAGATGTCTCGGGTATCTCAAGACTCACCGCCTTAACAATGAAGGGCACGGGTGTTTCGATCCTCAAGGGGACAACAGCAGAAACACTCGATGTCAGTGGCGAAGCAAGATTCGCTGCTAACCCACTCATCTCAACTTCTGATGCACCGGCGGCCGCAGGGTCATCGGGTAAGGTTGGTGAAATAGCATGGGATAGTACACATCTTTACATCTGTGTCGCGGCTAACACATGGAAACGAGTAGAAATTTCAACTTGGAGTTGATGAATGGCAAGTAGCGCAATCGGACTCAATGGACCCATAGGTGTCCAAGAGGGTAGAAATAAAATAATAAACGGAGAGTTTGCTCTTTGGCAAAGAGGAAATTCCAAATCGTTTTCGGCGACTGGTGGAACCACTTTCGATTACACTTCGGATAGATGGTTTTACTATAGTGCTACTGCTGCTGGTACAACATCAGCGGCGGTCGAGATACGCAAAGAATCCTTTGAGTTTGGGACTGAACCCGATTCAGTTCCTTCACCAGAGAATTATCTGAAACTCATACTTGGAACTACTGGTGAGGGATTAACCACAGACCAGCAGTCTCAGGCGTATCTAGAACAGAGAATAGAAAATGTAAATTCATTCGAAGGTCAGAGTGCAACGATTTCATTCTGGGCGAAAAGTAGCGAAACATCTAGAGTAGTTCAAATTTCTGCTCACCAGTTCTTTGGTACTGGTGTTACTGCAAGTCACGTTGCGGGATTGACCTTTGGTGTTACGCCAACATGGACCAAGTACTCTGGTAGAATTACAATTCCATCGGTTGCAGGTAAAGTTCTGGGCGAGAGTGCAACCAGCAACCACCTAGCACTTAGATTCAACTTACAGTCCGGTTCCTCGGCAGGTTACATGTACGATACAATAAACTGGCCTGCTGGAGCAACAGAAGACTTCGCACTCACACAAGTTCAACTTGAAGAGAATTCACTTCCAACAAACTTCGAAAAACTAGATGAAGAGAGTGAAATTCAAAGAGCGGGCAGATTTTTCGAAATTGTTCCTGTCCATCCGATAGCATACGGAACAGCAAACAACACAGCGTCAACGCATAGACTCATCAAGAAGAGAACAAGCGACTATGAAGTTAAGTTCTCCGAAGCTGGAGATTTCATTGCAAGAAATGAAAACCGTGGACTTGATGCTATAGACAAGAGGGATGATTCTGTCACTGCATATGTCACTGACCACAATGGTGCAAATGGAAATGTTGTTCCTAAATTTACATTAGATTTCGGATCAGGTGCTGGTAGTAATGATTTGGATGGATACATAAGATTAGCGGTTGATGATGAAATTCACATAGGTTCAACAGGCGGAAACTGAACATGCCACAGAGTGCAATTAAAATACCACAAGGTGAAACTGGAATCCTTACAATCAAGGAACCAGTTAGAATTTACTGTAGAACATCTGGCAGTGATACTGAAGGGGACGGCAGCATTGCAAACCCATTCTTTAGTATACACAGAGCGTTTAGATTCCTTGAAGATTATGTTTTTGTTGAAAATGGTCGAGCAACAATTGATGTTGGTCCGGGTCGGTTTGATTTTTCTTCAACCTGTATAATAAGTGACCAGTCTGGTAAGATTGGAATCGCGGGTGCATGTGAAACTTATAGAACTTTACGACAGGTAACGGCATACAACTATTCTGATGGAAGTGACGGGATCACTGCAAACTCTGTAGAAAATTACATGACAATGGTTCTCGTTGATCCGACAGATCCAACTTCAGAAAATGTTGAAGGTATTGATGTTGGAGACCACCTTTTAATTGAAAACGCAACTTATCAAAAGGCAGTTCCTTACTTCACCATCCAAGAATCCAGTTACGGAATGACTGGTGGTGATGCAGATAAATCAATAAACGCTCTTGGTTGTTACGAAGTTCACGCGGTCGATACCGCTGCGAATACTGTAACTGTAAAACACCCAACCAAAAACTTCCCGATAAAATGTCACGCAGACGACGTGGGGGCCGCTCTTGGTTCCGGCGAAGAGGTTCTCTTCGGTAGTGGAACAAATACAATTTCAATTGGACAAAATGACCCCATTCTATTGGGTGGTCCGGGATTTGAATTAGTTGGCGAACAAGCGGCATTTGATGATTTCAATCCTGTTGGGTTTTACGGAACAGATACAATTTCTGGATCTGGTGAAAACCCTGTTCTTATTCAGGATGAAATTAGAGTCAAAGTAATCAAAAGTGTTCTGAAGTGGAGAAACAGACTTCCGGCGACGAACGGCATTGTGATGAATGAAAATGCTTCAATTGATGGAATTGAAAATATAATTCTTTCGGGTGGATCATGCACAAAGTCTTTCCATGAAATCAATCCTGTCCATGCTGCCACTGCACTGAAACTAAAAGGCAATAACAGTATTAGAAAAAATGCAGTTCGAGTACACAACATAGGATTTTCGGGGTGGGGGACAGCACTACTCGTTAAAAATAGTTCCAACTTCATTGGACAAAACCTAATCATTACAAACTGCGGATATGGTGTTGTGTCTGATAGAGGATCAAATGTAGACTGCGATCAGCTCACAATCCTCGGAGCAGACATCGAAGCAATTAGAGCCAAAAACAATTCGGTTTTCACTGCGAACGGTGCCATCATTGGGATTGGTGGATTTAATGTTGAAGTATTCCCTGTGCTGGCTGCTACAAACGTAGAAGCGGTAAGCAGTTTCTGGACTAAAGAAAACGGAAAACCTGTTCGAATTATACACAACCCATCATATAGATACTTACCAGACAGCAACAATGCTGTCGATGAGGGTTTACTGGAAACTAACCGGGAGGGTCTGCGTTTATATGGAATGTATACTACAACCAATGGTGGACAGTATCCAGTAGACGGTGCCATAGTAGGATCCGATGGATTGACATATGGTGTTGGTGAATCACTCAATTGCCCTGCAAGTAGGATTTAAAGGAGAATTAGACAATGCCAAATGGTATGCTTCCATGTGGGGGCCCCGGCGCACCTGAATGCGACGAACCAGATGTCCCAATTGATGTAGATCCGCCAGTCGATGACGGATCCGGGGACATCGGTGATCCCGGAACTCAACCACCCGGTGAAGGTGGTGGAGATGTTAACCCGCCAGGTGAGGGTGAAGATCCCCCAACAGAAGAAGACCCCGATCCCGAACCCCCCGGCGAGGGTGGTGGCGGTGGTGGCGGTGACGACGGTGGCGGTCCTGTAGATGAAGAAGGACTTTCTTGCGGTGTTGAACCTCCACTCACCGGAGTAGTAGTTTCAACAGAACCAACACAGGTTGCTTTAGGTGAACCATTTACAAAGAGATTTGGAACCGGCATAAAAGCCACGGATAGTTCTACAATTACAATCAACGCACCCGTTGTAGTGGGGATGAACAAACGAGGCATTGAGTCTAGAAGAGAGTCGATCGTTAAGGTAAACGGTGGCATTTGTCGTGGTGGAGAGTATGGTATAATAGCATCAATTTCATCAACTGCATATGCGGCTAGATTCCTGAACGAACGAAACGGCGGTGTTCACGCTGAACACTCAGGTACTATCATTTTCGGCCGAGACTCATTGGCAAAGAATGTAAGACAGATGACCTGTGCAGATGCTTCCTTCTTGTACTTGATCGGAACAACTTCACAAACTACAAAATTCACAAGCGACGACACCAAAGCATATAAACTCCTTTCTTTGCGACACATGAGACTAGAAGGTGCGTCCCATGCGGAAACGAATTCAACAGGAACTACTGCAACCATATTCCGAGGTGACTTTGAAGCAAACGAAGGAAGCGCAAACTACACAGTAGATGAAAGTTCATCATTCGAATCCGAACCAATTGTCACAGATTAATCCAGAGTAACCCATGCCAAAGAATACCAAGAAAAAATATATTTTTGATAAAGTCGGAGAGATAATTGACCACGTTGATGCTGGAGAACTTCTATCTCTTGGCACGGGCGATACCGCTTTGGTTATCGGCAAGACAGACTACACAAAAGCACAAGGTAAATTCGCAAGACCCGCCTCGCCAGATGCCGATGATTCTACTCGTATTGGTATATCAGACAGAATCGCTGATATGTCAGTTGATACGAGAAGTGAAAGAAGAGAAGCATCGAATGAGGGATCCACTGGTGACGATGGTCACAATTACCCATTAGTCCGTGGTTGTGGAAACTATGCGTATAACGAGATTGTAAGACAAGATAAAATGAGGGTGATTACACTACCATTTGACGGTAGTGTAAATCAATACCCGAAGCACTTTAATACCTCACCATTTGGTGGAACTGGTTCCAAAAACGCATCAGCCGTGTTTGGAACTGGATATAACGATAGTCTCGGTGGACGATTGCTACTCGGACACAAATCTCTCACAGCAGATTTCCACATGGCAACGTGGATGTATTTTACAACGACACCGAGCTCAGATCAGACTATCGTAGGCAAACTAGATTCTGTCTCTGGGTTTACTGGGCCCGAGTCTGGTGCCTCTGGACCAACAGGAGGAGTCTCAGGTGGATCTGGTGATGTCTTTAGACTATGGACCGACTCTGGTACAAACAACCTCTTCTTCAGTTTCAGTGAAGACGGTGAATCAGGGACTGGTCTGAATAAAACACTAACAGTCGGAACTGTTGGTGGGTCAATTCCAATCCGCCAGTGGAATCACATTGCTGTCAGTTATGACTGCAAGAGAAAGTTTGCTGAAGTTTATGTTGATGGATCAAGAACTGCATCTCTGGCAATCACGGGCGAAGGTTTGAAAACAAGTGCATACCCAATCTACATTGGTGCCAATCGAGACGGAACTGATGGGTTCAAGGGATACATGAAAGACTTCATTCTTAAGAGTGGAAGCTCTGGTGACGTATCGCCAATCGCGGGCAGGACAGGTGCTTCTCTTTCTGGTGCAACACAAGAACAAGCGTTCCTGCACGGAGAAACATTACCACACCACACACTGTACTATATGTCAATGGATGGTAAACTCGGTTGCCGGAACTTTGCCGTCGAAACCGAATCGTTTGGCAAAGGCATAGTGACATTCTGGGATCCAGATTATCACAGACTGGGCATCCGAGCTATCGAAACATTCGGTGACTTTGAGACATTTAGAAATAATCAAGGGTTTATCCACGGACTATCTTCGGGTGCTTTACACTTAACGTCAGCAACTAACAACAGTGGATTTACACAAAGCACAATAACAGAAGCAATCTCTACAACCAAGGGTAGAATTGATGGTGAATTCGCAGTCCAAACAGAAAGTCTTTTCCGTTTAACTGGCAACACACTAGCAGCAGGCCACTTCGTCAACTTGTTTGGTGCTGATGGTCCTTCAGGTGGTACGGGCGGTGGTGGTACTTCTGGAACTGGAATCATTGGAACGGGTGATGCTGGACAAACAGGAAACGCTGGACAACAATTTAGCATGTTTGCCACAACCCAAAACTTTGATTATGTTACTGGTATTGCAAACATTATTTTGGGTAAGAGTGGTGGTGCATCTGGCGAAACCAACGCGATCGCTGACGCTGATGACAAAGTGTTTCACTTGTTCGACAGAGAGGTTCTTGGATTATACGAGGATCTATCGAGTTTCTTCTCTCACGCCAGAGAAGTAAGAGACACAAAGAAGAGTCTCACGAATGCGATAACAGATGTCCGTAAGATTGGAACTCAAATTGATGGCATCAAGTTTGATGTCAAGACACCAGAATCTCCTAAGTACAACTTCTTCACCGCACAATCGAGTTAATCATAATGAAATTAATAATTGATATTGATTCAAACACTGCGATTGTTGACGATGAAATTTTATGTTTGCCCACAATAAACTTCTTTGAGTCATCTGCTATACCATCTGGTGAATTTAAAAGACGAGTATATTTTTCTGGCAAGAAACATTACCTGAAGTCAGACAAGTCCACTAAAGTGTTGGATCCAAACAATGAAAAGTTTGATGCTCTTTTTGGAAAGATAAAAGAACTTCGAGCAGTGAACAAGAAGATAAAGAGTGGCCAAATTAAACTGCCAGTTAAATTCGAGGGGTAACTGTGCATACATATCAAGGAGGTATGTAAATGGCCACACCAGCAAGCAGACAACAACTTAAAGACTACTCACTTAGAAGACTAGGACAACCTGTCATCGAAGTGAATGTTGATGATGAGCAAGTAGAAGATCGTATGGACGATGCTCTACAGTTCTTCGCGGAATACCACTTCGATGGTGTTGAGAAAGAATACTTTCAGTATGCAATTACAGCGGATGATATCACGAACAAATACATCAACACTGATGGAATTGATCCGTCTCTAATCAGCATTACTAAAATTTTTGATACTTCAACTAGCAGCACAAACATTTTCGATGTTCGGTATCAAATTGCCCTCAATGATTTTTACGGACTGAGAACCGGACTAGGTAACATTTCATATTACGATATGACCCAGAGACATCTTTCTCTGATCCAGCAGATTTTGGATCCAGAAAAAGCACTGCGGTTTAGTCGCGTCACGAATAAACTTAAAATTGATACGGACTGGGACGAAACCTTTACCGCAGGTGATGTTTTAGTTTTCGAAGGATATACAATCCTAAACCCAAACGAGTATCCAGAAATTTATAATGATAGATTACTGAAACGATATGTTACAGCATTAATCAAGCGACAGTGGGGCGAGAACCTTTCTAAATTCCAGAACATTCAATTGCCCGGTGGTCTACAGTACAACGGTGCAGAAATCTACGGACAGGCCACCGAAGAGATCCGGCAGATCGAAGAAGAGGTTCAACTCAAGTACGAACTCCCACCCGACTTTATGGTAGGATAAAATGGCAACCAATAGTTACTTCCGTAGGAATATACCATCAGAGCATAGACTGATTGAAGACTTGACCGTGGAAACGATCAAGGTCAATGGTCTGGATATGATTTACATTCCACGAACAGCAGTCAACAGAGACAGTTTGTTCGGTGAAGACTTGATTGCTAAATTTCAAGACAACTATTCAATTGAAATGTACCTAGAATCTGTTGATGGATTTGAGGGCGAGGGTGACTTCATGTCTCGATTTGGATTGCAGATCAAAGATTCTGTCAATCTCGTCGTGTCAAAGAAAAGGTTTGAGATGGTTGTATCGAGAGCAGACACCACCGTCACCAGACCAAGAGAAGGTGATATCATTTATTTTCCACTGTCAGGTGGTGTATTTGAAATTAAGTTTGTAGAACACGAAAATCCATTCTACCAACTCGGAAAACTTTTCACATACAAACTCTCATGTGAACTTTTCACATACAACCAAGAAGAATTCAATACCGGCGACGATCTCATCGACAGCACCGAAGACAGCAGGCAACAGTACGTTTCATTGCTTACTATGGGCGGTGTATCTGGTAGTACACTTGACTACTATGTCGGAGAAACTGTTTATCAGTCAGGCGGGACTGCAACCGTGGTAGACTGGTCTGGTAGCGATTCTGCGACTAAACTACTTTCAGTATCATTCAGCGGCGGTTCGTTTACGAACGGACAGGTGGTTGTTGGAGTTGCGTCTGGTACAGAGTATAGTCTTTCCTCATCTGCGACTGGTTCGACTGTAATTGTTCAGGATCCAGTAACAGGCACAGGTGGTGTGGTTGCTGGTCAAAACGAAGAAATAGAATTCCATGCCGACAAGGAAAACATATTCGACTTCTCCGAGGTCGATCCATTCTCGGAAGGTAATTACTCATAATGTTTGGTCACTTTTACAACAAATCAATACGATCGGTTGTAGTTGCTTTCGGCTCTCTGTTTAACAATATTGTTATAAACAAAAGAGATTCGAATGAAACGATCATCGAGTATATTCGTGTACCTTTGTCTTATGGAGGTAGAGAAAAATTTATAGAGAGAATTGAATCATCGAGTTCAATATCAGAGGGCAACAAAGTTCAAATTACACTACCGAGACTGGGATTTGAAGTTTCTGATATCTCATATGATCCAACAAGAAAACGAATCACGACTGGCAAGAAGTTCGGAAGAACGCCCGAAAATCAAGCTAGCAGTACTTACATGTACACCGAAGTTCCATATGACATTTCATTCAGTCTCTCTGCATATACTAGAAACATGGATGATCTTCTCCAGATCATAGAGCAAATTACACCGTTCTTTACACCAGAATTTTCTGTGTCGCTGAACTTCAATGACATAAACCAGAAAACAGATGTACCATTCCTTCTGAACTCTGTAAGCATCAATGAGGACTACGAGGGATCGTTTGATACTAACCGTCTTCTAACTGCCGACATGAACTTCACAGCAAAGACATACATCTTTGGACCACAAAAAACATCCAGTCAGATCCTCAACACAAAGACTGTTATCTTCAATTATGGGGATGTGGATATTTCATTCGGAGCAACAGGCTCTCCACGCACCGGAAGTACCGGGGCATACTCCAGAGTTGATGTTGGTGTGAGTGGTGGTGTGACACTGGGAACATTTGATTTTGACGGACCTACCTTTGATGTTCAAAGTGAGGTATATGTAAGAGGGGCGATTGGTTCAACTGCCGGTCCTCCAATTGATACGTTTGGTAACACAATATGAGTAAGAAAAAAACATCTAACGAGCAGATAGCAGACGCACTTGACATTGAAATAACTGAATTGCACGAAGAGAAGGACCTAGTAAAAAGACAGGTCAAAGAAATTACCGTCAATCAGAACGATGTCGAAAAAGACTACACTTCGGTCAGGAAAAATCTTCGAGGTCTAATCGACCGAGGATTCGAAGCCGTTGATGGTATCATGAAAGTTGCAGAGGAAAGTGAACATCCGAGAGCATATGAAGTTGCTGCTCAGATGCTGAAGACTGTGGCAGACGCAAACAAAGACCTTCTAGAGATGCACAAAAAAGTAAAAGAGTTGGAATCAGCAGAGGGTCCATCGAGTGTCACCAACAATCAAACCAACGCGATCTATGTTGGTTCGAGTTCTGAATTATTAGATATTATTAATCCAAAGCGAGTGGAAAATGTCAACAAACAAGAGCGAAAGTTACCTCGGGAATAGCAATCTAAAAGCATCGGGAGTAGAAGTTCCCTTCACAGAAGAAGATGTGAAGGAATTTAAAAAATGTTCCGAGGATCCCGTTTATTTTATCAAGAACTATGTAAAGATCGTCAGTCTGGATGAGGGTCTAGTTCCATTCGAACTGTATGATTTCCAAGAAGAGATTGTAGAGAAAGTCCACAATAACCGATTTGTTATTGCGAAGTTGCCCAGACAGAGTGGCAAGTCCACCACGGTCATCTCTTATCTTTTACACTACGTCCTGTTCAACCAAAGCGTATCGGTTGCAATCCTCGCTAACAAACTGGCGACGGCTAGGGAATTGCTTTATCGACTAAAACTGGCATATGAGTATCTACCCAAGTGGATGCAGCAGGGTATCGTAGAATGGAACAAGGGTTCGATTGAACTAGAAAACGGATCAAAGATCCTCGCTTCTGCGACATCATCATCCGCGATTCGTGGTGGTTCGTTCAACATGATCTTCCTAGACGAATTTGCATACATCCCGGAGGGTGTTGCGGAAGAGTTCTTCTCATCTGTATATCCAACCATTTCATCTGGTAAATCCACAAAGGTTCTTATTGTTTCAACTCCAAAGGGGTTGAACATGTTTTACCGTTTCTGGTCAGATGCCGTAGAGGATAGAAACACATACGTCCCAATCGAAGTAAACTGGAATCAGGTTCCGGGACGAGATGCGAAATGGAAAGAAGAAACGATTAAGAACACCAGTGAGGAGCAATTCCTCACGGAGTTTGAATGTGACTTTATTGGATCTTCGAATACTCTTATTTCTACTCACAAACTAAAATCCTTAGTCTATAAGAATCCGATCTATCAGACAGAGGAAGGACTCCGGATCTATAATGAACCTACACCAGACCGGATCTACACCATGTGCGTAGATGTCGCCAGAGGAGCAGGAAAGGACTACAGTGCGTTTGCAGTGGTAGATGTGACCGAGATGCCATATAGAGTAGTTGCAACGTATAGAAACAACGAAATTCCACCTATGCTCTTCCCGACTGTCATAGACACAATCGGCCGACAATACAACACAGCATATGTTCTCACAGAAATAAATGATATCGGTGGACAGGTTGTGGATATTCTCCACAATGATTTGGAATATGAAAACATATTGATGGTAAATGTCAGGGGTAGAAAGGGTCAAGTCCTCTCGGGTGGATTTGGTGGCAAGGGTGACACCCAACTGGGGATCAGAACTACATCAGTAACGAAAAGACTAGGGTGTGCGGGTCTCAAGAGTCTAATAGAAAGAGATCAACTTATTACAGAGGATCTCAATACCATCAATGAATTGATCTCCTTTGTATCAAAACGGCAATCTTACGAGGCCGATGATGGACACCATGATGATTTGGTGATGTGTTTGGTAATATTTTCATGGTTGACAACCCAGTCATACTTCAAGGAACTCATGAACATAGATACTAGGACGAAACTTTTTGAGGATAAGATGAAACAAATTGAAGAGGATGTTTTACCTTTTGGATTTATTTCAGATGGATCAAATGAAAACCAATTTACTGATGATGATGGTACTATGTGGACCGTTGATGACGGTTTCTAAAAGTCTCGTTTTTCTAAATACTAATAAAGTAAACTTAGGAGAATAAATATGGGATTTCAAGTCAGTCCGGGTGTAAATATCACCGAAAGAGATTTAACTCTAATCGTCCCAGCTGTTGCAACTACAGCAGCAGGTTTTGCTGGAACCTTCCAATGGGGTCCAGTGGGCGAGAGAATTTTAGTCGATAGCACTAATACTCTCAACAGAATCTTTGGTGACCCAAACAACGAAAAAGAAGTATATACCTCATTCTTTACATGTGCCAACTTTTTAGGTTATGGTAATAACCTACAAGTTGTTCGTGTTGTTGATGCTTCGGCAAAGAACTCAACAACAGACGGAACTGCTGCACTGGTCAAGAACCGAAGAGATTTTGATGCAACCTTCGTTGCACCTAACGGTTCCTCATCACTCGGCGGTGACTTCATTGCGAAGTATCCCGGCGATCTCGGCAACAGTCTAAAGGTGTACGTTTTTGATGGTGCCTCTGGCATCACACACCTACACTTAGACACAAATGTTGCAGCAAATGGAAACACTCTTGGTCTTGTCGGTAAGGATGTCGCTGGTGGTGGTAGTGTAACCATCACGAAGGGCGACACAATTAAGTTCTCATCTGATGGTCAAGAACACCGAGTGGTCGGTTATATGTCCGGAACAGATGAAGTCCGAGACTTCTTCAGCATTGCAGCCGCAATGGGAAGTACAGGGCCCGGTTTCTCGGCAGCAGCGACTGCACTTATTGTTCAGCCGCCATTCAGAGCAGCATACACAGGTAGATCAGGGGGTGACTTCGGTGTAACACTAGAAGTCAAGAACGTCTACTCCGAGGAGTTCACCAGAGTTTCAACCACAACCGAGTTCATGGAATCAAGAGGTGCATCGAACGATGCACTTAACGTCATGGTCGTTGACGAAAATGGTCTTTGGACCGGAAACAAGGGTTCCATTCTTGAGAAGTTTGAGTTTGTTTCGAAGTCCAGAGATGCCAAGACCTTCAACGGTGGTGGCAACTTCTACAAGGACAGAGTTAACGAAACATCAAGATACATCTACGCAAACACCAACCTCACCGGGGTCACGCCGGGTGCAGGACTCACTGCTTCATACAACACAGTAAATGAAGCAGGTGACATCACAGGATTCGATAAGGGATTCTATGGTAAGTCACTCGCAGGTGGTAATGTAACCAACGCAGGACTCAGTGGTGGTTCACTCTACACTGACGGATACTCACTCTTCGAGGATCCAGAAACAGTAGACGTTTCACTCCTGCTCGGTGGTGGTGCAAACGCAGCACTCAGTGGATTGCTAGTGGATCTCGCTGACGCCAGAAAGGACTGCGTAGTCTTCCTCTCGCCTCCAGTCGAGGACGTAGAAGACAAGGCACCAGAAACTGCTGTCAAGAACATCGTTGATTATAGAAGAACTGCGTTCAACAAGAGTTCTTCATACGCAGTCATGGACGGAAACATCAAGTATCAACTTGACCCATATAACGATGTCGTTCGTGCGATTCCATTCAACGCAGACGTTGCTGGTCTCGTCGCACGCACAGAGGTCATCTCAGAACCTTGGTTCTCACCAGCCGGATTCAATCGCGGACAACTCCGTGGTGTGGTTCGAACTGGATTCAACCCAACTAAGTCACACAGAGATGAACTCTACAAGAACAATGTTAATCCAATCGTTTCGTTCCCCGGACAAGGAACAGTTCTGTTTGGAGATAAGACTCTCCAGACCAAACCTTCCGCGTTCGACCGAATCAATGTTCGCCGTCTCTTCGTCATTCTTGAGAAGGCAATCGCAACTGCCGCTAAGTTCCAACTTTTCGAACTTAACGACTCCTTCACGCGAAACCAGTTCAAGAATCTAATTGTTCCGTTCTTAAGAACAGTACAATCCCGAAGAGGTATTATCGACTTCAAGGTTGTTTGCGATGAATCAAACAACACCGGAGAAGTAATTGATCGTAATGAGTTCGTAGCAGACATCTTCATCAAACCAGCACGATCAATCAACTTCATCCAACTGAACTTCATCGCCACAAGAACAGGTGTTGACTTCAACGAAGTTGGTGGATGACCTTATACATAAAGTAAAGGAGAAAATAAATGGCGATTAGCATAGAAAATTTCCGACAGAACTTTAGAGGACAAGGTTATCGAACTAACCTCTTTGAAGTTACTGGCAACATCGGACTTGAAGGAGGAGATCAACAGACTTCCTTCTTGGTCCGTGCGGCCCAACTTCCTGCGTCCAATCTAGGAACTGTTGAAGTACCTTTCCGTGGAAGAACAATTAAACTTCCCGGTGACAGATCATTCGACGACTGGACAATCACAGTCCTCATGGATAACTTTGATCTTAGAGACAAATTTGAAAGATGGTCCAACTCGATCAACTCTTTCGCAAGCAACAGATCACTCGGGTTCCCACAGTTTGCGAATCCCGATTCAACTGGTTACTTAAGAGACTGGGCAGTCACTGCTCTAGGAAGAAACGGCGAATCTCTTAAGACTTACAACATTGTTGGGTGTTTCCCATCAGTCATCTCCTCGGTTGATCTCTCAGCTGATGCGACGACAACAGTTGGTGAATTCACCGTAACTCTTACCTATCAATACTGGACATCCAACACAACGGACGGTTCATCACAGGTAGGTCCACCAGAACCAGTAACCGATCCCGACTCCTGATATAAGGTATCTACATTATGGAATTATTTGGGTTTTCCATTGAAAGAAATGGAACAAAGAAAACTTCATCCCGATCAGAGCCACTCTCGTTTGTGGCACCTGATCGGGATGATGGTGCTGTTAATGTATCCGGAAATTTCTACGGCACATTCGTAGACTTCGACGGCAACATTAGAAATGAAAACGATCTGATCTTGAAGTACCGAGAGATGGCACTTCATGCAGAAACTGAAATGGCAATTGATGACATCACCAATGAATCAATTGTCTATGATGATTTCAAGTCTCCGGTTTCTATTCACTTAGACAACTTAGACGCAGCAAAGAATATCAAAAACAGAATAACAGAAGAGTTTGACAATGTTCTGAGACTGTTAGATTTTCAGAACAGAGGTTACGAAATCTTCCGAAGATGGTACATCGACGGCAAACTCTTCTACCACATAATTGTAGATGAGACCAAAAAGGGCGAGGGCATTTCTGAACTTCGTCCTGTCGATCCTACCAGCATCAAGAAGTTGAGAAAAGTCAATAAGGTCAAAGATGAAAAGACTGGTGCTATTCTCATTAAGGGTGTCGAAGAGTATTATCTCTATAAAGAGAAGATGTCAGCAGGACAAAATACTGCTAACTATTACTCAGAAGAGATGAACCAAGGATTGAAAATTGATCCTTCAGCAATTGCTTATATCCATTCTGGACTCTACGACATCTCGAAGAAACGAGTCCTCGGGTATCTACACAAAGCAATCAAACCACTGAATCAACTTAGAATGATGGAAGACGCGACTGTAATCTACAGAATCTCGCGGGCTCCTGAAAGAAGAATCTTCTACGTTGATGTTGGTAACCTTCCAAAGAATAAAGCCGAGCAGTATCTCAGAGAGATCATGAATCGGTACAGAAACAAATTGATTTATGATGCAGATTCAGGAGAGGTCAAAGACTCTCGTCGTCATATGTCAATGCTCGAAGACTACTGGATGCCACGGCGTGAAGGTGGTCGAGGAACCGAGATCCAAACCCTAGATGGTGGACAGAACCTCGGCGAAATGGAAGATGTTGATTACTTCAAGACGAAACTATATCAGTCACTCCACGTTCCTGCTAGTAGACTAGAAGCAGACAGTGGGTTCAACATGGGTCGATCAGCAGAGATTTCAAGAGACGAACTTAAGTTCTTCAAGTTTGTAGAGAGACTTCGAAAGAAGTTTGCAGAAATATTCTCAGTTGTCCTCAAGACTCAATTGATCCTGAAGGGTGTGATTACAGAAGAAGACTGGGACTCGATTTCCCGTGACATTAACTATTCATATGCTAAAGATGGATACTTCACGGAACTAAAAGAGAACGAGATGATAAAAGAACGTCTCGAACTCTTACAGAACATGGAACCGTTCATTGGAACATTCTTCTCTAAGGATTTCATCAAGAAGAGAGTCCTGAAGTTCACCGAAGATGATATTAAACAGATAGATAAAGAGATGGAAAAAGAACAACCAGATCCTGAGTTGTTAGATGGTGAAGAGTGAAAAACTTCTACATATAGAAAAAGAGAAGGGAATTTATATGTCAACTGAAAGAGTAAATGATTTGGTCCGCGACCTGATGTTAAACAACTATCTTGGCGCGAGCGAAGCGTTCTCGGACATCATGAATGATAAGGTTTCTACTGCCCTAGAGAACATTTCTCAGGGTATCAGTGATGGTATGTTCAATGATGAAGTGTGTGAAGAGTGTGACGCCGAGGAGGTCGAAGAAGGCAAGAAGGCAAAGAAAGACTACGACGGCGACGGAAAGATTGAAACTGGTTCTCAGGAATTCATGGGTTCAAGAGACAAAGCAATCAAGAAAGCAATGGCATCTAGAAAAGAAGAGGCAGAAGAACTTGATGAACTCAAGTCAGACACTCTCAGATCCTATCGTCAAAAAGCACAAGACGACGCAAATGAAATTGCAAGACTAAATCAAAGAAACAGAGGTCCACTTCAGGGCAGAGACCGAAGGGACATGGCAAAGAGAATAGCAGGGAAAACCGCCGCTTTATCGAGACTCGATGCGAGAAGTAAGATTAAAGCAGGCGACAAAGACCCTGATCTAAAACGACTAGCTAAAGACGGTTGATACAAAGGAACAACAATGCTTCTAATCACAGAAACAATTGAGGATGTTGAATACATCACCGAAGAGAAAGATGGCAAGAAAAAACTTGGCATCAAAGGTATCTTTATGCAGTCGGAAAAGGTGAACCGCAATGGTCGGTTATACGAAGGCAAAACACTAGCAGAAGCCGTTCGTAAGTACGACGAAAACTTTGTCAGTAAGAGTCGTGCAATGGGAGAACTCGGACACCCAGAAGGACCAACGGTAAATCTTGAGCGAGTATCACACCTTATTAAAGACTTGAAGCAAGAAGGTAACAACTACATCGGACACGCAGATATTCTTGAAACTCCATATGGAAATATTGTAAAAAATCTGATAGAGAGTGGTGCAAAACTCGGTGTCTCTTCTAGAGGTATGGGTTCACTCGAAAGAAAAAATGGGGTGAATGTTGTTGGAAATGACTTTATGCTTTCCGCCGTTGACATTGTTGCCGATCCTTCAGCACCCGACGCATTCGTCGAGGGAATCATGGAGGGTAGGGAATGGATTTGGAACAACGGGATTTTGAAAGAACGAACAATCGAGAGCATTCAAAAATGTATCAAAGGCGCATGTTCCTGCGAATTAGCAGAAACAAAAATCCAAGCCTTTGAGACTTTCCTTAACGAACTAAAAACACCGAAATTATAAATATTAAGCAAGTTTAGGAGAAACTACAAATGTCAGATAACAGCAACAACGAATATATCGAAGAAGAACTCGTTGACGATGAGGCACTAACCTCCATCGACGAAGAGGACTTTGAAGTCGATGATGAAGAAATCGAAGAAATCTTCGACGAACTCGACGATGAAGATGTCGAGGAAGACGAGGAAGAACTCGAAGAAGATTACGAGATGACCGATGCAGAACGAGGTCTACAAATTGCCAAGCTTCATACCATTCTTAAAGAACTTGAAGTTAGCGATGAGGACATTGCAGAGGCACTCGAAGAAGCCAAAACTATGGGTTACAAAAGAATGACATCCAACATGGAGCAACTCATGGCATCACTGCATGACAAGATGGCTGCCGAAGGTGTTATTGATCCGAAGTCCGAAGAGGATCCGGATCTCTACCAAACTGCCGATGGCAAGCACGCTAAACTCGACACCAAGAAGACTAAGGGTAAGGCAGTAGCACCTACCACCAAGCCTTCACAAGCAGGTGTTGACAAGAAAGTCGTAGTCCCAGCAGAAGCAGTAGAAGAAATCTTCGGTGAGGATCTTACCGAAGAAATGAAAAACAAAACTGCCACTCTCTTTGAGGCAGCAGTTAATGAAAAGATTAATGAATTCCGTTCCGAACTTCTAGAAGATCACGTTAAGAGTCTTTCAGAACACATGCACGGCCTTACCACAGAATTAACTGATAAGGTTGATGAATACCTCTCGTATGTAATCGAGAAATGGGTAGACGAGAACGAACTCGCAATTGAAACCGGAATTCGAACAGAGGTCGCAGAAAACTTCATTCTTGGTCTTAAGAATCTCTTCTTGGAGTCCGCCATTCAGGTTCCCGAAGAAAAAACCGATTTGGTTGAAGAACTTGCGTCTGAGGTGACATCACTTTCGGAAGAAATGAATTCCCTCATTGAAGAAAATATTTCTCTTAAGAAAGAGAACCTTCTAACAGAATGTGACAACATTTTTCATGAGGTAGCAAACGGTCTTGCTGACACGCAAGTCGAACGTCTTTCCTCACTTACAGAAGGCATTGAGTTTGAACATGCTTCACAATACCGCGAAAAGGTAGAAATCATTAAGGAAACTTACTTCGGTGATAAATCAAAGAAAGCAACCTTACTCGAAGAAAACCTAGAAACAACTTCTGATGAAGAATCACAAGAAGAACTCAGTTCCAGTATGTCAGTATACGCAAACGCAATCGCAAGAACTTTACCAAAATCGTAAAAGCCATAGATAAAAGAAAGTAACCAAAGGAGAAACCATCAATGGACTTCAGAAATTCACAAAATGTAGAGATGCTCCGAGAGAAGTGGAGCCCACTTCTAGAGCATGACAGTCTTCCAGCAATTGAAGACAACTATCGCAAGACCGTAACTTCGATTCTCCTAGAGAATCAAGAAAATGCACTTCGTGAGGCAAACGTCCTCAACGAAGCACCAGCAAACGCCGCAGGTGGTGGTATGTCACCAGTCGTCGGTGGTGAGGGTTCGATCAAGGGTTTTGACCCAATCCTAATCTCACTCGTCCGTCGTGCTATGCCAAACCTAATCGCTTACGACGTTGCAGGTGTTCAGCCAATGAGCGGTCCTACCGGACTTATCTTTGCTCTTCGTGCTGCTTACACCACGCAGAGTGGCTCCGAAGCACTCTTCAGCGAAGCACGCACTGCTCACGGTGCAACCTCCGCAGAAGGTGGCGCAGCCGCTGATGCAGGTAACTCCGATCCACTAGGTCTATATGACGCTGCTGACACACAACTCACCGACAACGGTTACGCCGTTAACTCGGGTATGTCAACCAGTCAGTCTGAGAACCTCGGTGAATCAGGTCAAGCATTCAACGAAATGGCATTCCGTATCGAACGTCAATCAGTCGAAGCAAAGACCCGCGCTCTCAAGGCAGAATACACCACAGAACTCGCACAAGACCTTCGTGCAGTTCACGGTCTTGATGCCGAGTCAGAACTCGCTAACATCCTCTCAACTGAAATCCTTTCGGAAATCAACAGAGAGGTCATCCGCGTAATCTACCGAAACGCTAAACTTGGCGCACAGCAACTCGACCTCGCAGGTCGTGGTGAAGGTGCTACCTCAGCACTCGGTGGTACTGCTGGTGGTTCCTTAGTCGCTGACGGTCTCAGTCGAGGTATCGGTGGTGTCTACGACCTCGCCGCTGACTCAGACGGTCGCTGGTCCGCAGAGCGATTCAGAGGACTCATGTTCCAAATCGAACGTGAAGCCAACCAAATCGCTAAGGAAACTCGTCGCGGGAAGGGCAACTTCGTTGTCTGCTCCTCAGACGTTGCCTCTGCCCTCGCAATGGGTGGATTCCTCAACATCTCACCAGCACTCAATGTCTCACTTAACGTAGACGACACCGGCAACACCTTTGCTGGTATCCTCAACGGCAAGACGAGAGTCTACATTGACCCATACGCAGGTCCCGGTAACAATGCTGCTGCCAAGGACTACTGCCTCGTAGGTTATAAGGGTTCGTCCCCATACGACGCAGGTCTCTTCTACTGCCCATACGTTCCACTACAGATGGTTCGTGCAGTCGGTGAGAACTCCTTCCAGCCAAAGATCGGATTCAAGACACGTTACGGAATGGTCTCAAACCCATTCGTCAGCAACAGTGCCACGACCGTCGATCCACACGCTGCCGGTTCCGTCCGTCGCAACCAATACTACCGCATCTTCCGCGTAGACAACCTACACGGCAACTGATACGGATAGTTGAAGAAATCGGGAGAGTCCTTCGGGACTCTCCCTTTTTTTGTGTATATATAGTTTAGGAGAAACATTATGAGTAAAGAGTATCTACCAGACATTACTGCTGGAATGACTCTGGATGTTCTGAATAGAAGCAGGACAACCCCGGAGTCTGTGTCATATCTAC